>Ga0209273_10000507_pt1 | contig 49358 bp, 40 predicted proteins | sample tdAd471_FD_187126 | JGI IMG/M metagenome (GOLD analysis project Ga0209273, IMG submission 187126) | Marine sediment microbial communities from the Atlantic coast under amendment with organic carbon and nitrate - tdAd47.1 (SPAdes)... | ecosystem: Environmental > Aquatic > Marine > Coastal >...
AAATGTACCTAGACCAAAAACTGCCTAAGGCCTCTAGAGGGAGATCAATAAAGAGTCCTTTCACTATCGACGGATTAGAACTAAATATTGTAATTTTAAAAAACGTTGAAATAAGCTCTTGCCGATTTATCTCTATTTCTGGATTTATGATTGTTGCATATACCAAGTCAAAGAGATCCGCGATGTGCTTACGCTGAAGCAGGCAGCGCATTTTCGTCGCCAAAATTTCTTCAAGCTTTACACATTTAATTGTAGATTTACATTCAATAACATCTGAATATGGGTGCACTAGCTCCCTTTCCTGGACAGGAAGATAGATTTTGTCGAATTGAGTTACATCAAGTTTTACACCTAAGACTATTTGACTCTCTTTTCCGTAAAAATCTTTAAAGTATAGTTTTGCTTCGGATATTTTCTTGTCTGAATCGGCCCGCTTCTTATCACCGACTATAGTTTTGGAGGTATCAAATCTTACCCCTGTCCTACTTTCTAGAGCGGATGCTATTGCATTTAATTCTCGGCCAAGCTCTTCATCTGATATTCCGACAGACGTCGTAAAATCAATATCTCTGGAGTATCTAGAATGTTCAAAATATCCTTTTCGGAGGCAGTTTCCCCCTTTCAAAACAAGGCGGTCGGAGAGACTGCTATCCGAATAAAGAAGAGACAATATCCAACCATGAACATAATCTCTTTGTATATGAGATGAATGAACTCCAAGGCTCTCTGCCATTGCATCTATTTCATTCCTTTCAATCATGATGATCTCTTAGGCTACTAAAACACGGGGTCAGATACCGTCATGGCCGTCAAGCAAAATCAGCCCGAAAGGGCTGTTTATGTTTCAGCACCCCATAGATGATATGAATGAGCTTACGCATCGCTGCCCCGACGATAGCCATCTTTGCCTTTCCAGCCTTGGTTAGTCGCTCTTTTAGCGCCATGATGACCGGGTTATAACGGAGCGCCACCAGGGCCGGCATAAAGAAGGATTTGCGGAGTCTGGATCGGCCCATCTTCGACATCATGGAGCGACCTCTCACAGAACTGCCTGATTCCCGGATCTTCGGCGTAACACCCACGTAGGCCGCCAGGGCCTTGGCGTTTTTGAACTGCTCTATCTGACTGAATTCGCTCAGTAGGGTGCTGATGGTGGCCTCACCGATACCCGGAATTGAATCAAGCAGATCCCTTTTCTCCCGTAGGTCCGGATCATCATCGATCCGTTGCCGGATCAGGGCTTTGATCGTTTTAATCTCCTGCTCCAGAAACTGCAGGTGTTTGTTCACTTGATCAGCGACGACGTCGCTGACCGCCTCTAGGCGGTTACTCTCTTGCTGGTGCATGGTATTAAGTGACTCAAGCCTACGTACCAGATCCCGTAGCTGACGGGTGTTTTTGGCCGGTGGCACCCAAAGTTCGGGTTGAATGGCGAAACAGAAACGGGCAATGACGGTCGCATCCACCTTGTCGGTTTTAACCCGCAGCATCTCGCTTTGGGCAAAGCCTTTGACCCGACTGGGGTTAACAACGCAGACCGAATAACCCTGATCAAACAGATATTCACTGAGCGCTTCACCGTAGATGCCGGTGGACTCCATACAAGCGGTGACCTCATCAGCTTTTTGTTTGCTTAACCAGGCGCTAAGCGCCTGAAAGCCTTTCTGATCATTATTAAAGTGTTTATGGCGTAGCTTGTCGTTGCGCAGTAGCGCCACATCAAACTTCTTTTTGGATACATCAATCCCTAGGATGCAGTCATTACTCATGAGCTTGTCCTCGCTTACCTCGTGATGCAGGCTCACCAATAATGGGGCCTAAGATACCGTTCAGCGTGATGAACAAAACTCGGTCGGGGCACCTATCTGACCCCCAGGCTCGAAGGCTTTTGTCTTGGCGATGTCACCCGACCGACCCATCTCAATTTCATGACATTTCAACGGGATAGACAAGATACGAGGTCTTGCAATCACGCAAGACAGTTATTATTCCCAGTAACAATAGCCAGGCTTTTGGGCAATGGGTCCACAATGGATGAATTCAAAATTTGCTCGTCGTGTTTCAGTTACGACAGGTGAACGGATAGGCCTCAAAAGTAGGCACGGAGTGTTCGCTCGGAAAGATCGGCATGGCCTGGCCGGTCAGTCTAAAGCGAGGACATGGTAGGCCGTTAATGTCTGATAGTGAGGCGTGTGCGACGGTCTATCATGCTTTGAGCTAAACCTGGCGCTTCTTACTTTGATAGCTTAGGCAAAAGGCTTCGAGGAGAATTTTTACAGGGCCGCTTCACCAATGAATAATTGATGTGGCGTTAGATGAAATTATTGGTGTATCGTTGTTTTCTAATATTGGCTTGTTGGCGGGGTCGCCAATGGTGCAACCGAACGATTTCGTCGGATCACTGAGTTTGACTATGTCAATTTACTCGGGTCGGTTCATAACTGGTTGTAGATAAGAGGTTTTATAAACGGGGATTATGCTGTGTTAGAGCCTGATTTTCCAGATGATGAAGAGCAGCGGTTAGCCACACTGCAGTCGCTGAATATTCTGGATACCGCTGCGGAGGAGCGATTTGATCGTTTGACGCGCATGGCCAGGCGGCTTTTCGGCGTGCCGATAGCGTTGGTGAGCCTGGTCGACAAAGACCGGCAGTGGTTTAAATCGTCCATGGGTCTCGAAGCCCGGGAGACGCCGCGGGACATCTCGTTTTGTGGCCACACCATACTTGATGATGCGTCCCTGGTGGTTCCGGATACCAATAACGATACGAGGTTTGCAGACAATCCACTGGTGACCGAGGACCCGAGCATTCGGTTTTATGCCGGTAGTCCGTTGGCAGCGCCCAACGGCAGTCGGTTGGGAACGCTCTGCATCATCGACCGTAAGCCGCGAAACCTGGACGATGAGGACATCGAGGCGCTGGAGGATCTGGCGGCGATGGCGGAGGCAGAGATTGCTGCGGTACAGACGTCAACTATGGACGAGTTGACCGATATCTCTAATCGACGGGGTTTCGTAATACTGGCGGAGCAGGCGTTGAGTTTTTGCGCCCGTCACGACATTCCGGCCACACTGGTTTTTATTGATCTGGATGGCTTTAAGCCCATTAACGACACTTTTGGCCACGCTGAGGGAGACCAGGCGCTGATCTCTTTTGCCAGGGAGATGAAAGATGCGTTGCGGGAGTCAGATATCTTTGCCCGGTTAGGCGGCGATGAGTTTATTGCCCTGTTGTTGAATAGCGAATTGCAACCGGCCATGGCCAAGATGGAAAGTTTTAAAGAAACCCTGGACGCCTTCAATCGCAAGGCTGACCGGGGTTACGACCTGGCCTTTTCCTGCGGTGCGGTGGCCTATGACCCCGAGAAGCATGAAACGCTTGATGCGCTGATGGCGGCGGCAGACGCGCGTATGTACGAGGTTAAGAAAGCGGGCTAGGGCGCAGTGCACCACGCACATCCGGCTGCCAGGCGATCTTCTGCTGGTGGCAAATTAACCACTGCCCCGGCATGTCTGCGCAGTGGCTTATAGTGACACCGCAGGTTTTAGCTTAGAATCCAGCGTGAAATACCCCATCAACCACGGCCAACGGTTAAGTCCTCTCGACAAATGACCAACCGGAAAAATATCGTCGGATCGATAGCGCTCTTAAGCATTCTGCTGATGAGCCAGATGGCCGTGCTTGTCCATTCGGTGGAACACCCGTTTCATCAGTCAGAGCACGCATGCTCTACCTTTATTCAGGGTGAAAAATCCGGTAGTGCGCTAGTTACGGCAGAAATCGGTTTGCCCGTTCAGCCGGGTTCTGCGCTGCTCGATAGCCCAGTAATCACCCGCTCATTCCCTGTTTTAGTCACGGCCTATTCTGCCCGCGCTCCGCCCCGCTCCTTCCTGTAAACCCAATTAATCATTACCTCCACGTAGCCCTTTGAAGGGTTGCGTGAATTTTCCTTATGGTTACAGGAGCATTCCTGATGCGTAAAGCATTCCCTATCGCTGCGCTGGCTATGGCGCAGCTTTTTTCTACCCCGATTCTGGCTGAAACTGAACTAGAGTCGTTAAAACGACAGCTGGACCAACTTAAGAAGGACTACGAGCAGCGTGTGGAGGCGCTGGAAGCCCGGTTGCTGAAAACCGAAGCGACGGCGCAGCAGGTCATTACCGAAACCCGGAATATCGCGGCCGCACCGGTCCGCCAGAATTCGGTTGCTCCCAACGCGTTTAATCCGGCGATTAGTCTGATTCTGGATGGCCGTTATGCCAATTTTGACCAGGATCCGGAAGCCTATGAGTTGCCCGGTTATTCGCTGGGGGGTGAATCTGGCCTGGGCTCCAGGGGGCTGTCGTTGGGCGAGAGTGAGCTGGTTTTCAGCGCCAATATTGATGACAAGTTTTATGGCCAGGCAACGATTGGTTTTCATAACGATGACGGTGCCACGGAGGTGGACCTGGAGGAAGCCTATATCCAGACGCTGGGATTGGGTGGCGGTTTTACCCTGAAGGCCGGTCGCTTTTTCTCCGCCATGGGGTATATGAACGAGCAACATGCCCACGCCTGGGATTTTGCCGATGCGCCGCTGATTTATCGTGGTCTGTTTGGGGATCAACTAAAGGACGATGGCCTGCAGCTGGTCTATGTTGCGCCGACGGATACCTTTTTGCAGGTGGGTGCGGAGCTGTTGAGTGGTAGTTATTTTCCTGCTGCTGGTGAACAGAATGATGTGGGTGCTGCGACGGTATTTGCCAATATCGGTGGAGATATCGGTATCGCTCACAGCTGGCAACTCGGTTTAAGCCATTGGCAAGCGAACGACATTGAGGGTCGCACTAGCGGTGGTCACTCCCACGGAGGAAGCACAACCGAAGAAACCCCCTCCTTTGACGGTGACAGCAAAATCAGCGCCCTCGATTTTGTTTATAAATGGGCGCCCAACGGCAACCCACAAAATAAACACGTTAAATTCCAGTTCGAATATTTCGATCGCCAGGAAGACGGTGCCATCACCATGCTTAACAGTGGTCCGCCGTTAGAGACCAGCACCTATGACGGTGACCAGACCGGCTGGTATGCACAGACTATTTATCAGTTTCAGCCGCAATGGCGGGCGGGGTTACGTTACGACCGCCTGGACAGCAATAACAGGGGTTCTGACACAGACGTGTTGGGCGAAGCGGGCCTGGATAATGAAGGCCATACCCCCAAACGCACCAGCGCGATGATTGAATGGCTGCCGAGTGAATTTTCTCGGGTGAGGTTGCAATACAACCGAGATCGATCCTACGAGGAATCGGATGACCAGGTGATCCTGCAATACACCACCAGTCTCGGCAGTCACGGCGCCCATCAATATTGATGGTTTCTCGCACGGGTCACGGATGGCTCGTGCGGGCACCTTATTCTGGAGAACACCATGTTTTACTCAAAATTAAAAAAATACGTCTTTTTGCTGGCGCTGATCCTGCCGTTCTATGCCCACCACGCCCAGGCTGACATTAATGTTTTTGCGTGTGAGCCGGAATGGGCCGCGCTGACGCGGGCGCTGGGCGGTGATCATGTGACAGTGACCAGCGCAACCACTGCATTGCAGGACCCACATTACATACAGGCCCGGCCCAGCCTGATCGCCAGGATGCGTCGCGCCGACCTGCTGGTCTGTACCGGCGCTGACCTGGAGGTGGGCTGGTTACCGCTGTTGTTGCGTAAATCCGGCAATAACGCTGTTCAGCCCGGTCAAACCGGTTATTTCATGGCAGCGGATTATGTTGCCCTGCTGGAAAAACCCGCGGTACTTGACCGCAGTCTTGGCGACATACACGCCGCCGGCAATCCACACTTTCATCTTGATCCAGAGCGTCTGCTAAAGGTCTCCATAGCGCTGGCGGAAACCCTGGCAAAGGTAGATCCGGCCAATCAGGCGGAATACCAGAAGAATCTGGCGACCTTTACCCAGCAGTGGCAACAGGCGACTCAGGAATGGCAGCAGCGTAGTCAGCCTCTGCGATCCAGGCGTGTTGTGGTCAGTCATAACAGCTGGGTCTATCTGGAGAGCTGGCTGGGTTTAAACCAGGTCGCGACGCTGGAGCCAAAACCCGGCATTCCTGCTAGTAGCGCCCATTTGAGCAAAGTGTTGACCAGCCTTAATCAAAACCCCGCAGACATGGTCCTGTATGCCAGTTATCAAAGTGATAAACCGGCGCGATGGTTAACCGAGAAAACTGCTATTCCAGCGGTTGCATTGCCCCTGAGTCCGTCAGCGGATGAAACCCTGTTTGAGTGGTTTGATCGGTTGATTAATCAACTGTTGAGTGTGAACGGATGAGTCTCGACGGGCTGGACCTGTCCATACTGGGCCCGGCCTTTATTGCCGGTTTGCTGGTGCTGGCAACCCATGTGCCGCTTGGGCAGGAGGTGCTCAAACGGGGCATTATTTTTATTGATCTGGCCATTGCCCAAATTGCCGGGCTGGGAGTGATCCTGGCCTGGCGCTTTGGCTGGGAAGCGCACGGCTGGGAAGTGCAGTTGGCTGCCCTGAGCGCTGCCCTGGTCGGGGCGCTGGTTTTAAGCTGGATGGAAAAAAAGTGGGGGCAGCACCAGGAAGCCCTGATTGGCATCACTTTTATACTGGCGGCCACTGCCAGTATCCTGCTGTTAGCCAATAACCCACACGGTGGCGACTCACTTAAAGATTTGCTGGTGGGTCAAATACTCTGGATTACCTGGGGTCAACTGTTACCGACCGCGCTGGTAACCGGATTCATTCTGGGGCTGCTTTTTTTCCTGTGCCAGAAACTGGGCGGTATTGGGTTTTATGTGCTGTTTGCGCTGGCGGTGACTAGCTCCGTGCAGCTCGTTGGTGTTTACCTGGTGTTTGCCAGTTTGATTATTCCTGCGCTTGGTAGCCTGGGCCGAACCAATGCTTTGTTGATTGGGTTCGTTATCGGCGCCCTGGGCTATGGGTCTGGTTTAATCGTCTCTTCACTGTTTGATCTGCCCAGTGGTGCAGTGATTGTCTGGAGTATTGCCGTAGTGGCTTTGGTCGTCGCATTTTTTAAACCGCGAGGGTGAGTTTTTGGCCGGCCGCGCGATTTGCGCGGATTAATTACCAGATCAGTCCATCGATTATTGCAATCAGAGGCTGTAAACGGGTAAGTGTGTTGATTCCAGTTGGGTTTGGCTCGACAGAGGGTCAGCTCGGTGGCACCATTCGCCGTATTCGGAGGCCGGCACTAGACCGGCATGTATCGAGTCACGCCACTAAGCGCGTCTCTTCCCGGTTGCTGGAACCCTGCCTATGATAAAAGCCAAAATTGAAACCGCCTGCACGGAGTGTGCGCTGTCACGGCTCTGTCTGCCGGTGGCACTCTCCACCGAAGACGTGGAATCACTGGAGGAGATTATTGACCGGCCGAAACCTTTAAGCCGGGGTGATTATCTTTATCAAGCCGGGGATGCTTTTGAAGCGCTCTACGTGGTGCGCTCGGGGGCGGTAAAAACCTTTACGGTTGACCCGGGAGGCACGGAGCAGATTACCGGGTTTTATCTGCCGGGCGAGTTGTTTGGTCTGACGGGGATTAATAAACCCGCGCAAAACACCACTGCCCAGGCGCTGGAACGGACCAATCTGTGCGTCCTGCCTTATGATGAGCTTGATCGTCTCTGTAGCGATGTGCCGAGCCTGGCCCGACAGATCATGAAGGTGATGAGTGATGAGATACGGGAAGATCATGCGTTGCTGACCCTGGTTAGCAAGAAACGGGCAGAAGCACGCCTGGCAACGTTTCTGTTAAGCATTGCCCAGCGGTTGAAAAGGCGCCAGTTGCCGGATGAAAGTTTTCAGCTAAGTATGTCGCGCAGCGATATTGGCAACTACCTGGGGTTGGCGGAAGAGACAATTAGCCGTATGTTTACTCGCTTTCAGGAGGATGGCCTGTTAGCGGTACAACGTAAACAGATAGACCTGATTGACCGCGACGGGTTGCAGGCGGTCTGCGATAGCTAGCGGTGATCCGGTTGGGTTGGATGGATTAAAAAAGGCTGCCAGTTGGCAGCCTTTTTTATGCCTGGCTATAAGTACGAATTAGCCCTCAAGTTGCTGCCGTAAAACCTTTTTATCAAATTTGCCAACGCTGGTTTTAGGCACGGCATCGATAAAGCGCACATCCTCTACTCCCGGCACCTGCCATTTGGCGAAGGTCTCCAGCAGGTGAGTGCAAATCTGCTCTTCGGTGAGGGGGTCGGCAGGATCGGCGTGCACGACGAAGGCGACGGGACGTTCGTCCCATTTGTCGTCGGGGCGGGCGACCACTGCCGCTTCGGCTACGCCGCTGTAGGCCATGATGCAGTTTTCCATATCGACACTGGATATCCACTCACCGCCACTTTTAATCAGATCTTTGCTGCGATCTGCAATTTGCATGTAGCCTTCTTCGTTGATGGTGACCATGTCGCCGGTGCGAAACCAGCCGTCCTCGGTAAAGGATTTGGAGGCTCCCGGGTTGTTGTAATAGCCGCTGGCCACCCAGGGGCCGCGGACCGTGAGCTCGCCAATGGTTTTGCCGTCCCACGGCAACAGGTTTCCGTCGTCGTCCTGAATTCTAATCTCGACGCCGGCGGCGGGGACTCCCTGTTTCATGCGGATGTCGAGTTGTTCATCGTAGGACCACTCCTCCATGTGAGAGCGGATCCGGCCAACGGTTCCCAGTGGCGACATTTCGGTCATGCCCCAGAGATGGAGAATGGTGATATTGAACTCTTTATCAAATTTTTCGATCATCGCCCGCGGCGCAGCAGAGCCACCAACTATCAGGGTTTCAACGGTATCGAGGCTGAGGTTTTCCTGCTTGAGGTGCTGGTAGAGCATGTTCCAGATTGCCGGTACGCCGGCGGCGGTGGTGACCTTCTGGTCGATCATTATTTTCGCCAGAATAGCCGCCGTTGGTTGTGCACCGGGCAGTACCAGTCGGCACCCGGAAAACAGCGCCGCGTAGGGCAGGCCCCAGGCATTGGCGTGGAACATGGGCACGAAAGGCAGCACGACCTCACGCTGGCTAAGTCCATAGCCATCGGTGGTCATTACTGCCATGGTGTGCAGATAGATTGACCGGTGGCTGTAGACCACGCCCTTGGGGTTGCCGGTGGTGCCGGAGGTGTAACACATGGCGGCAGCGCTGTTCTCGTCCAGATCGGGCAGGGTCGCCTGATCAGAGGCACTGGCGAGCAGGGTTTCATAATCGAGCTGGTTTGATAGAGAGCTTTCGGCGGTCTGGCCCTGATCGTCGAGCACCACGTAGTTACGGACGTTGGGGCACTGTTCCTCTACCGCCTCGAGGACACTGGTGAGGGAGGTATCGACAAAAATAACCTGGTCGTCAGCGTGGTTGATGATGTAACTGAGCTGTTCTTCTGACAGGCGGATATTGAGGGTGTGCAGCACCGCACCCATGCTGGATATAGCGAAGTAAAGTTCAAGGTGGCGGTAGTGGTTCCAGCAGAGGGTGCCGACCCGGTCGCCCGGTTGAATGCCGAGGTCGCGCAGTACGTTAATGAGTCGGTGGACGCGGCGCTCAAACTCGCGCAGGGTGTAGCGATGATAGCTGCCATCCGTCAGGCGGGTTACTACTTCCTGATTACCAAATATCTGGCCGCCCCGGCGCAGAATCGCCTGAGTGTCCAGCGAAAAATCCATCATTTGACCCTGCATCTCGTCTCCTCTTAACTGGTGATATCCGACTGGTTATCCGGTCAGCAATTTTGTGACCCATCTGGATATATGAATCTGGGCGGTGATTTTAGCCCGGTCGGGCCGGCTGGTGTAAACGGCTGATGCAGTCAGTTGCAGGTTTTTGACGTGCGGACAGGGTGGTGACTCTGGCTGGGTTCAGTTGAACAGGTCGGCCGAGCTAATCACACCCTCGGCAATGTCTGCCATGGTGCGGTTCTGGTTCATCGCGAGTTTACGCAGGGCGTGGTAAGCCTGCTCCTCACTGTATCTACCCTTACCCATGATTAGCCCCTTGGCGCGGTCCACCAGCTTGCGCTCCTGCAGGGTGTTTTGCAGATCAGCAATCTGCCCGCGCAGTTGCAGCAGTTGACGCAGCCTGGCTTCGGCAATATCCAGCAGCAACGGCAGGCGCGATGCCTGAATTACCCCGATTACCAGTGAACCGACACCGGCGGTTGCCAGCTCACGGGTGGTGGCCGAGTCCGCCTGTTCCAGGTGGAGAACCGTGGTGATGGGGCGCTGACGGAGCATTTCCACCAGCGCATGGCGATCATCGGAGTCAAGCTCGGTCAGGCTGGCCACCAGTGTGTCGGCGCCATGCCTGTGCAGGTTAGTGGATAACCCGCGCAGGTTAATAGTTTCGGCCAGAGGCGGTGAGTGAATGGCGTGCAGTGTGGCGGAGAGGTCTGTCAGGGATTCGGTATTGCCTGCTAATAATACGGAATGGCTCATTGATCAGGACACTTGATGAAGTTGTAGGGGTTCTGTTCAGGGTTGCCGCCGGTGGCGGGGGAACCAGCGAGGTTAGACCCGAGTGAATTTTGTTAGTGTGGCCTCGGGTAAGCAAAGCAGGTGCCAACCTTTTAGAAAAGGCGAATGGTGCGGCCTGACTGGCTTTCGGCGCTTCAGCCGGGCAACTGGATTCGGTCATCTGCACTTGAAAAGTGCGTGGGTGTTATCCGCGCACCGGTTTGGTTCTGAGATTACTAAGCATGGCAGGATTAAACGTTTGTTTTTGCCCGGTCAGTGTCCGCTGTTCGGAAAGCCGGTTTCAATTTGATGAATGAGCCGTTTACACACTTCACCGGCTAACAGGGTGCCGAACAGGGCTGGCAGGTAGGAGATAGTGCCGTTGACGGCACGGGGCCGGCCCGGATGGTCGCCGCCCACCGGCTGGTGGGCGGTCGGCTGACGCCGGGGTTCATCGGAGTAGACCACCGGGTATTTGAGGGAAGCCCCCAGTTTGCGCAGGTGGGTGCGCATTTCTCGGGCCAGGGGGCAGTGGTGCGTTTTATCCAGCCTTGCCACTCGAACGCGGCTCGCATCGACCTGATTGCCAGCGCCCATGGCTGAAATGATCGGCACATCAAACTTTTGGGCGCTGGCAACCAATGCCGCCTTGCAGACGATGCTATCGATGCAGTCGAGGATAAAGTCGTATTTTTGCCCGGTGACCAGGCTGTCGGTCTGGTCAATTTCGAGGAACATATCGAGGACATGGAGCCGTAGGTCCGGGTTGATGTCCAGGAGCCGTTCCGCCATCACCGCGGTTTTTTTCTCGCCAAGGGTCGAGTGAAGAGCGACCAGCTGGCGATTAATGTTCGATGGCCCCACGCGATCGTGGTCGACAATCGTGAGCTGGCCGATGCCGGCGCGGCCGAGCATTTCTGCGGCGTAGGCGCCGACACCGCCGAGGCCCACCACCAGCAGGTTCAAATCACCCAGCCGTTGGGTGGATTCGTGGCCGAGCAGAATTTCAGTACGGGCGAAGGGCGTGGGCATGATTGAGACTCAGGTTTCGGGTGGCAGTTGATGAAAATCGGTTAGCGGGGTCGGCGGTGCCGATCTTAATGACTGGCCTGGAAATTAAACAGGTGCTGGCTATTTAAGGATGTCTGGCGGGCCACCTGGGCCGGTGGCTGCTGCTGGAGCTCTGCGAGTGCGGTCAAGGTTAACGGTAGAAATTCTGGCGCATTCAGCTCGGCGGTTACCCCGGCGGGCGGCAGATCGGGCGCGTCACTTTCCAGTAACAGCCGTTCAAGGGGCAGGACAGCCATAGTACGGCGTAATTTGGCCTGGCGGGTGTCAGTTATTCCTGCGGCGACTCCCACATACAAGCCGAGGTCTATTAAGTGCAGGGCCTGGTCCAGGCTGCCTGAAAATCGATGGATAACACCGGTACTACCCGGAAACTGGCGCAGCATTTGAATCACCCGATCAAGCGCTTTGTGGGCGTGAATGATCAGTGGCAGGTTACGTTCTCTGGCCAGCTCTATTTGAGCAGCGAACAGTTGCTCCTGCTGCGGGCGGTTTGGGCGGAGAAAATCCAGCCCGCATTCGCCAACGGCGACAGCCGGGTGACTCGCCAGCCAGTGGGATAGCTGAGTCATTGCATCACGGTCGTGTTGATCGATAAACCAGGGGTGCAGCCCGTATGCCGGATGGACACCCGGATAGTCGGTCGCCAGCTGGTTGATAGCGGGCCAGCTATCGGCGGTGGTGGCGGGGACCACGTAATCGGACACCTCCGCCTGGGCAGCGGCGGCGATAAGTGCTGCCTGCTGGTCGTTAAACCGGGGGTCATTCAGGTGGCAATGACTATCGATCAACATGGTCGCTCTATCGGGCTATCGGCGGTGACGGAAATAAAAAACAGAATTGTGGCATGCCGTGGGCTGCCGGGTCAGGTTTTAACAACTATCGCCGAATCCGGTGCCCCCCTGCTCATTGGTGGTGCAGCGAGTTGAGGGTATTTCGATCATGGTCAAGGCGAGTGAACTAGTCCTGAATAATTTCTTAACCCGTTGAAAGGCCAATGTTTTCGGGGTTTTAAGGCCTGGTGCAGAGCCCAGGGTGTGGTTGTTTTTTTAACCTGTAAAAAATGTCGTTTGGCTGGCGCGAAAGTTGCTAACGAACTTGCTGAAGACGTTTTTAACGGGTGGCTGTAGGTGGGAATCACCTGAACCGGTGGTTTAACTCGATAGTCTAGGGAAGGGAAGTTTATGAACATGAACGTGAAAATGAGGCCGCCGCCGGTTGACCTCTACAAAACCCTGCATGCTCAACCACTCAATGTGGTGCCGGTGGATTGGATATTTGACCGGTTGCGGTTGGTGAGCGAGTTACTGTTGCTGTTTAAAATGGTGCAGCGATTCCGGGGGGGCTGTATTGCCACTGCCGTGGGCGATAGTGGTTTTCAGCTGATCACCCTGCAGCTGGCGGATGACCTGGCATATATCCGCGTGGCCCTGGAATCGTTTCGGGCGACCCGATGCGACATGCTATCAGCGCAGCAGTGGCAGCGGCTTCATGGCGAACTCAATCATATGCTCTGCGATCTGGATGCTCGGCGGTATCTGGAGAATTACCAGCAACAGACGGTCTTTCTGGAGGAGTTGCTGGAAATTATTCAGCGTCTGGCCAGGAGTGGTGACTATTCGGTGCTGACGGTAGCGGATAGCCCAGGGGGGAAATCCAGCCGCTGCTTTGCGACCGCCGATGCCGACCGGGCGCTGATCAAACTGGTCATGGTGGAGGTGTTGCCCTTTGCCGAAATGATGGGTCGACTTCGAGCGATTGCCACCTATGCCAGTGTGGTGGATGATCCTGATCCGGTGTTAGCCGGTGAGCTGGATACCTTTGATCCGGCCATTCATCGTCAGCTCGACACCTTTCGCCGCGATGCCAGCTATTTTCAGCACTACGCCCTGAAGGGCATTCCTTCTTTAGTGGTTCGTCAGTCCAACGAAACCCAGTTGTTGCAGTTAGTCGGGATGGTCAAGGAGGGACTTATCAATGGCCGGATGGAGAAGCCCGATAGTCAGCAGGTGTTTCGACTGGCCACCGAAGTGATTGATGTCCACCTGCAGATAGTGGAGGAAACCCTCGATTACCTGACCCGCAAAGTCCAGCACAGTTTGCTGACCCGTAAGGACAGCAGCGGTGAGGGTTTTTAGAGATTAACCCCGAGCCATGATCGATCGGCCAGTGGGCGAACAGTGGCAGTGATAAAAACGGCTCAGCCGTTAGTGATCCATAACGCCTGGTAGGGCTGGAGCGTCACGCTGATTTGAGTGTCCGTCATCGGCTCGCCGCTGATTAAATCCTGCCAGTGGTCGGTGATGATCAGGTTCAGGCTACTCAGGTCTAAATTTTGTTGCGTATGGGTAACATTAAATATGCAGAAAATGCTCTGCTGGCGGTCGATGCTCTGCCGCCAGAAACCAAATACCTGATCACTGATATGCAAGGTGAACTGGGTAGCGTTGGGGTGAAAAGCGGTTTGGGAGCGGCGAATCTCAATCAGGTTTTTTAGCCGCTGAAAAACCAGGTGATGCTGGCTTTGTGGGTCATCGAGTCGCTCGGACAGGGTTTCGAATTGCCATTGATGACGATTGATTGATCGTTTCCGGCCGGTTTTTTCAACCCGTTGATGATCGTTGGGTGTGGCCAGCAGGCTGTGGATGTAGAGCGCAGGAATGCCCTCCATTGCCAGCATGATTGCGTGAGCGCAGACAAACCTTTCCACCCCCAGATCGTCGATACCGGCGGTGGTGCCCTTTAAGGCATCAATCAGGGCGATGTTGACCTCATAAGGCTGTTTGGAACCCTGACTGTTGTTGCGCCAGGAGACCTGGCCGCCAAACTTGATCATGGTATTGACCAGCGAGGCAACTTCTTCCTCATCAAGCAGACCTTCCGCAGGCCGCAGGCCGATCCCGTCATGGGAAGCGATAAAATTGAAGTAGGTGGTGCCGTTCTGCGCCGGCGGCATGCTCATCTGCCACTGCTTTAAATGGTGACAGCTGCCGGTGACCAGGGTGTTAATCAACAGGGGCGGTAACGAAAAGTTGTAGACCAGGTGGGTTTCGTTGGCGTTACCAAAATAGCTCAGGTTTTCGCGGTTGGGGATGTTGGTTTCGGTGATCAGGATGGCATCGGGCCGGGCGTGCTCGACCAGCAGCCGGAGTAGCCGCACGATTCCGTGAGTCTGGGGCAGGTTCAGGCAACTGCTACCCAGCTCTTTCCAGATAAAGGCGACCGCATCCAGGCGAAAAGTACGGACGCCCCTGTCGAGATACCAGCGGATGATGCGCACAAACTCGTGGAGCACCGCCGGGTTTCTAAAATCGAAGTCGATCTGGTCGTGGCTGAAGGTGCACCAGACATGCTGGGTGCCCGACGCCGTCTCTACCGGTTTTAACAGTGGGGAGGTGCGTGGTCGGACGACATCGCCCACGGCAGCGTTTGCCGGCACCACCATAAAGTAATCGTGACCGGGGCCGCTGCCGGCGATGAAATTCTGAAACCATTCGCTGGCGGCTGAACCGTGATTAAGCACCAGGTCCGCCATCAGGTCGGTGGTGGTGGCAATGGCCTCGATATCGGACCAGTCCCCCAGGTCCGGGCGTACGGCATAAAAATCGCTGACGGCAAACCCGTCGTCGGAGCAGTAGGGAAAAAACGGCAACAGGTGTACCGAGCTGGCCACGCTGCCTAACCGCTGGTTCCAGAAAGTAAGGAAGGTCTGCAGCGGTTTTTTATCCGCCTGGACAATGCTATCGGCGTAGGCAATGACCACCAGGTCCTGTTGGTTCCAGTGGTTGGTGTGGGCAGCCGGCGTGTGAATAGGTCGGTCGGTGAACAGCGTGTCCACCAGCTGCGTTGCCAGCTCAGGCGCAGAGACATCAAGCCCGGCATAGATGTCTTCCAGGTGGTGCGTGACCCGGTTTGCCAGGAGTTCGAGTTGAGACGCGTCAGTCATGTCAGGGGGTTGCCCGGAAGTTTGGGGGATCAGCTGGCAGGGGAAAATTCAAGGTGATCCGCCTCAACGGCTTCGTAGAGTCGTTGCAATATGTCGGGCATAGCGCTCTGGACGCGATTCCAGCTGGCGATGAAGGGGGTTTCCATCGGGTTATCCAGAAACCCCTGGCCGGCATCCATCAGGTTGCCGGCAAACATCTCCACGGCGAGCTCTTCTGCGTGAATATCAAAATCAAGACCGTTCATCAGGGCATCGTTACGGTAGGTTTCAACCATGTCCAGGGCGACGCGAAAGTAGGTGGCCTTAATGCTGCGAAAGGTTTCCGGGGTAAACACCTTTCCCTGGGTGGCGAGTTTCCGGAACAGGGCCTTGGCAATATCGATGGACATTTTCGATAAACCGGCCTGCTGGTTGTCCGGCGACAGATCCTGATGTTTATGGTCGTAGCACTGGGCAATATCAACCTGGCAAATTTGATTGGTGGCGTGGTTGCGGTGCATCTCTGAGAGCACGCCGATTTCAAGACCCCAGTCACTGGGAATCCGCAGGTTGCTAAGCACATCCCGACGCATCGAAAACTCGCCGGCCAGGGTGTAACGGAAACTGCTCATGTACTCCAGGTATTCGGTAGGGCCGAGCACTTTTTTCAGGCTAATTAGGAGGGGCGTGACCAGCAGGCGGTTGGCGCGGCCGTTGAGGTTGCCATTGGCAATACGGGCGTAGTAGCCCTTGCAAAACTCATAGTTGAACTGCGGGTTAGCGACCGGGTAAATGAGTCGCGCCAGCAGGTCGCGTTGGTAGGTGAGGATGTCGCAATCGTGTAAAGCGATCGACTCGGATTTGCCAGACGCCAGAAAGTAGCCGATGCAATACCAGACATTTCGACCCTTACCCAGCTCCCGGGGTGCCAGACCCAGCTCCTTGAGCTCCGTGTCTAGCGCCTGCAGGCGCGGCCCGTCATTCCAGAGCAGGCGATGGTGCTGGCCCAGAGCAGCAAAAAACTTCAAGGCGTGGCGAAACTGCTGCTCGTCCGCTCGGTCCAGGCCGATGACGATTTCGTTCAGATAAGGGACCTCTTTCAGGCGTTCGACGATTTTTGGCAGCGCCTCGCCTTCCAGCTCTGAAAACAGCGAGGGCAGTAGCAGGCCAAGGGGCCTCACCTGGCTGAATCGCAACAGGTCCGTCTCGATGTCTGCAAGGGGTCGGTCAATTAGATTGTGCAGGGTGGTGACAATACCGTTCTGATGAAAATCAGCCATGTTGATTCCTCAAGGGGGTAGCCGTTGCCGGGCGGGTGTCGCCAGTCAGGTCGGCCATTATTTGTTTGATTCCCTCGGCCCAGCCCGTGGGACCAGGCGTGGTTGCACGAAGGATGCCGCTTTGGCGTTGCAGCGAAAGTGGTTCGTGCACCGGTGACGGGATGATCAGGGCGATATCGGCCCGTTCCAGCATGTCGCGGTCGTTACCACTGTCACCGGCTGCAATCGTGGTCAGGGTGGTGTCCGGCGACCAGTGACGGCGGTATTCAGCCACCAGCCAGTTCATGGCATCGCCCTTGTTGCAGTTGCCGGAGATGTGCAGGAACCGGCCGCCCTGCAGAACCTGCCCGCCGGCAGCATTTACCTGGTCGATAAACCGCTGTTTGTCGCGATCGCTACCCTGCCAGGCAACGGGCTCACCGTATTGCCGCTGGCTCGCCAGGTTTGCGGCCTCGTCGGTTAACCCGGTTAGCTGGGCGATTCCGGCTATTCCCAGTTCCGTGAAGGAGCGAAAACAACCGTTGAACTGGGGGCGTAACTGTTCGACCAGGTCGATCCAGGTCTGGCGAGTTGCAACGAACTCCTGAACCCAGAAGCCGTCTTTTTCAATCAATCCATCGGGAGGGGCACAGTCAGCCGTTTTTGGTAGATAAATCGCCGCACCATTTTCCACCATAAAGGGACCCTGGCTGGAAAGGCGGGAACGCCACACAAGCAGTTCAGCCAATGTTTTGCTGGTGGCAGGAATCACCGGAATATTCTGCTCGGCCAGCCAGCTCAGCATCGGCTGCGCAGGAGAAAAGTCGTAGCTGTAATGATCAAGCAAGGTACCGTCGAGATCGGTAAATATCATCGGCCGGCAACTCATGAATCCAGCCTCACCGGGTGGGTGATGTGCGTCACCCGGCGCTGGTGATCCAGCTCATAGAGAAAGTGCACACGGTCCGGCACTGTCTTCAGGCCGTGTTCGGTGAGCCGCTGATAATGTTGAATAAACCGGTGAATTTCAGCGTCGCTCATCGTCCGGTCGTTGCCGGCGCGCGATTGGACGGTCGCTGCCAGTTTATGCTCCTGTTCAACTCGCCAGTCATAGACCGCCCCAAAACCGGGGGCGCGGAGCATCACCCAGAGATCGATTCGGTCATACAGGGACGGATACTGGGTCGTTAGTTGCTGATTGACGTAGGTACGCCAGATTCGGTCCGGGTCTTCAATTCGCTCCAGATCGTTGACGGGTTCGGTAAGTTTCGAGGTGGGTTCTGCGCTAATGCCAAGGCACCAGCCTTCCAGCACGATCAGGTCCAGCGGAGTCTGAATTTTTGGCCATTCATGCTCGGGGAGCCGGTCGTCGCTGGCTTTGTCAAACCGCGGTACCCGAACCGACTGACGGGAACCGGTGAGACGATCAAGGGTTTCAAGGGCCAGCGTCATGTCGTGCGTGCCGGGTACGCCACGGGTTTTTAAAAGTGGATGAATGGATTGGGCCAGTTGCTGGCGAGCCTGACGGGTGAGATAGAAATCATCAATGGAGAGAGCCAGGGCGTGCCAATTTGGGCTATCTTTGCCGGGCAAATCCCTGAATGCGTCGACGAGCCAGTCGGCAAGGGTGCTTTTGCCTGAACCCTGGGCGCCATTAATGCCAACAATAATCGGGCGTCCGAGTCGCTCGCGGGTGCGGTGAATGGCCTCAATTAACTCGGCATAAACCACTGCCTGTTTCAGGTAACTCGCGTCCAGTTGGTGACGACCTAAAAACCCTGACCAGTCCCGGTGGGTTAGCCACTCGGTGGCCCAACCGGGATCAGGCGTAAAGGGAGTGTTCACCTCGTAGGCGCTCGTCGAAAAGCCTGATTACCCCTGGCCTGACTAATCACTGGTTAACGGTTTTGGCTTGGGTGGCAAACTGCTGAACATAGCTCGCCAGGTCGTCGCCGATTTCCTGGTTTTTCAACCCATACTCCAAATTAGCAATGGCCAGTCCGAGTTTGCTGCCACAATCATGGGACTTTCCGACCACTCCATAAGCCTCTACTTTTTCGCCGCTCTTAAGCAGCATCTGAATGGCATCGGTGAGTTGAATTTCTTCACCAACGCCAACCGGTGTCAGGTCAAACATGTTCCAGATTTTATTATCCAGTACGTAACGGCCGGTTATCGCCATATTGGAAGGTGCCTGGTCAATCGGGGGTTTCTCGACCAGTTCCCTGATAGCAACTGACTCTCCTGGCTGAATATTGACGTCACCGATATCAACGACACCAAAAGAAGAGACCTGTTCGCGAGGCACCGGGTTCACCATGATCTGGCTGGAACCCGAGGATTCATATCGATCAATCATCGCTCGTAAGTTGGAACTGACGCTCCCTTTCTTCCCGATCCCTTCGTTCTCCAGTAACACGTCTGGCAGGATGACAATGCAGGGCTCGTCGCCAACAATCGGTTGTGCCTCCAGTATGGCGTGACCCAGCCCCAGTGCCCGGCCCTGCCGAATGTGAATCAGGTGGGTGCCCTTTGGGGTGATCGATCGCACCTCTTTCAGCAGTTGCCGTTTAACCCGCCTTTCCAGAATCGTCTCGAGTTCAAACTGGGTGTCAAAATGGTTGGCAATGGAATTTTTGCTCGAATGGGTTACCAGCACGATATCTTTGATGCCGGCGTCGGCTATCTCCTCAATCACGTACTGAATAATCGGTTTGTCGACCACGGCCAACATCTCTTTCGGAATTGCCTTGGTTGCCGGCAGCATTCGTGTGCCTAACCCGGCCACGGGAACAATTGCTTTCATAGCTCTCCTCTGTGCTGTCTGGTTGACGGGGAGCGGCTGATCTCGGTTTCTGCAAAGATCGCCCACGGCAATCCATTAGCAATGACCGTACCAACGATAGAATTCATCGTGGTTGGCTGGTGTCAGACTGGGCGGAAACAGAGTGCAGGGTCTGCTTTTACAAGCGGATGAAGGCGGCGGTTTACTCGGCAGGATTTGCTCGATTTGTTCCTGAATCGGGTGTTTTTCAGTTAATACGCACTGATTTGGTGCAATTTGTTTCGTTAAGTCCACTGGTATGCAACGGTCTTTGGGTGGGTCCTGGCGCTGGGAAGTCGGGCTGCGGGAAACTGGTTAAACTGGTGTGCCTTGTTAGTAATGTCTGCCTGTCGATTACCCGCCTGAGCTCGGCGTGGATCGCTTCCGCCGTTGCCGCGTCGGATTCGATTTGCCTGGGACGACGAGCTGGCAGTGGCTTATTTTGATGACGGAGAGTGATCATGAGTTTAGCGGCTGATGTTATTCATACTGCCGTCGAGATGAACTGCTCAGGTATTAATAGTGGGTCCTCCGGCAATGTTAGCGCCCGGCACCCGGACGGGTTTTTGATCACCCCAACTGGCATGGCTTATGGTGATCTTGAAGCGACGGATATGGTGCTGATGTCCTTAAGCGGCGCTGTGGTCGGAGGAACGCGGCGGCCTTCCAGTGAGTGGCAGTTCCATCGCGACATCTATGCCAGCCGACCCGAGTTTGGCGCCATTGTCCATGTCCACTCCCGTGCGGCGACGGCGCTGGCCTGTTTGCGCCAACCGATTCCGGCTTTTCATTACATGGTTGCGGTTGCCGGGGGGATGGATATTCGCTGCAGCGACTACGCACTGTTTGGCACTGAGGCACTATCAGTAGTGGTCATTGCCGCATTAGAGCAGCGCCGGGCCTGCCTGCTGGCCAACCACGGCCTGGTTGCCTGTGGGGCTGATTTACCAGATGCGCTGCAACTGGCGATTGAGGTGGAACTGCTGGCCAGTCAATACCTGCTCGCCCGTCAGGTCGGTGAGCCAGTGTTGTTAACGGATGATCAGATGGCTGAAGTGCTGGTGCGGTTTACTGACTATGGCCAGCAGCCTGACGATGGCGGTATTAACGGCAAATAGTGCTTCGCTGCGGCAGCGATGGTCGGATACGAGCTGGTGCCGCAGGTATAATGGTCTGGTCGATCGACTTTTTCCGTATTGCCTGCTGGTATTTTCAGGGTGCTAATCCGGGGCCGAAATTCTGCCGCACCTGTCGAGCCGACCCCCGCCAAAATTTACGTGAGACGCTTTATCTATGTATGACGCCTTAATTCCGGTGGCGCTAACCATGGTTGCTGGTTATGTCTGGCAACGAGTGGAACCCGGTGGCCTGGATGCCCAGACCGTGGCCAACGTGCTGAATCAGTTACTACTGAGACTATTTGCTCCGGTGCTCATCTTTGCAGTGCTGGTTCGCGCCGAGCTCGGCATGGAAGTAGTGGCCATCCCGATTGCCGGAGTCGCTTCTATTCTGGCCGGAGTGGTAGCCAGTGTGCTGTTTTATCGTTTTCTCGGTCGAGTAGTTAATCTGTCTCGACAGCGCCAGGGCTCGCTGGTGCTGGCCTCGTCGTTTGCCAACGGTAGTCTGGCGTTGCCGGTCTGTCTGGCGATGTTTGGCGAACCAGGCATGAAGGGGGCGATGTTGTTTGACCTGCTCGCCACCGTGCCCATGATCTGGACACTGGGGGTGATGATTGCCATCTGGTATAGCGGTGGCAGTATGGCGCCCCGGGGATTGGGACGCGAAATGTTAAGTCTGCCACCACTCTGGGGGGTGGCTGCGGCGCTGCTGGTCAAAGGGGTGGGGATTGAGGTTCCCGAAGTTGCGCTGGAGGCCGGCTGGCAGTTTGGTCAGGCGGCGATTCCGTTGATGGTTTTTATCATCGGGCTTTCGCTACGGGTTCAGCAACTTCGCCAAATTGGTCTATTGGTGCCCGCGTTGGTTATCCGATTACTGGTGGCCCCGGCGGTGGGATTGCTGGTGGGCTGGTCGTTATCGGTCGATCCGCAGACCATGACCATTACTGCGCTGGCGATGGCGTCAGCGAGCCCGGCGGTGGGGATTATATTGACTTACCGTTACGATCTTGATGCCCCTCTATACGGCGCAGCCCTGTCGCTGTCAATGATCGGGTACATGTTGATTGCACCGCTCTATTTGTTAATAACCTAACGTCTGTTTCAGTCAGGAGGTGCTCGATGAGTAAAGCAATGGATTATCTGTTGCAAACCCGTGGCGAGGTTGTCGCCCCCTATTTTAAGTTTCTCAAGCAGGCGGGCGAAAATCTCGATCCCAAAACCCGTGGGCTGGTATCCCTGCTTGGCAAGGTCCATGCTCAGAGTGAATCGGGATTGCGTCAATACCTGCCGCGAGCACTACGCGACGGCGCGTCCGCCGCCGAAGTGATTGATGTATTGCTGTTTTCGTTGCCGATGCTCGGCCTTACGCGCATCAACTGGGCGATAGAGATTATCTTGACCATGGATATCCCCGGGTTTTCACCTGAACAGTTAGACCGGGAGGCGACCTGGCACCGATTAACAGCGGTAGCCGAGTTACCGCTCGGCCAGCCGGTGCGCATGGAGGTGGCCGACAGGGCGGTATTTGTGCTGCGCGAACAGCAGGAGGTACGGGTATACGATAGTCAGTGCCCCCATCAGGCCACGAATATCCCTGAATCGGGCCTGAGTGGCACGACTCTGAGCTGCCCCAATCATGGCTGGCAGTTTGACCTGCAAACAGGCACCTGTATTGGGGGTGGTGGCCATCCCTTGTGCCAGATAATTTCGCGGATCAACGATCAGCAGGAAATCGAACTATTTTTATGACGCGGGCATTTAGGGGCGCCCTTAAGATAGCGGCTTAACTGCCGATTAGTGGTACTGTGACCCAGTCGTCGGTCCGGCAGCGGGAGAGGACGTTCAGTCGAACGGTTCCTGTCCGCTAGTTAGTTGTAATATTTCCGGCGATCTCAGTGGTAAGTGCCGACGAGTATTTTAATGGGATTGAAACCCGCCGATTTCGCAAATGTGGACGAGTTGTTCGATCAGCTGCCGGATATCCTGCTGCTGGCTGACCGGCACGGCCAGATTGTGTTCGGTAATCGTGTTTCCCGGGAGTACTGGGGGCTAGAAAACCTTGCTCTGAACCAGCTTTTTATGTGGGATCTGCTTGTTTCCCCACAGTTTAGTCAGCAGCAACTGCTGGAGTTGACCGGTCGGCTCGGAATTGGTGACCAGCTCCGGCTACAACTTACCGCGCAGGGTCAATCCGACTCGGATGGTCCGGTAATGGACGTGCGTATTCGTCCGTACGTTAGTGAGGGTGATCAGTACCTGTTGGTTATCGGTCGTCCGGAGTCCTTTGGACTCGGTGGCGCCGATGTAGTTGATAGCGCCGAACAATCGATCGGGGCAGAACCCGGGCTGCAATCGTCTGACCGGTCCACTACAGAATCGCCCGAAACGCCGAACCGGATCAAACCTGCAGCACCCGACGATCTATCGCTGCAGGAAGCCTTTAGTAATCTGAGCGATCATTATCTACGCATTGATGAGCGCGGTGCTATTCTGGCGGCTTCCCCTCATTTGTCCATGGTGCTGGGTATTAGCAACCAGGATCAGCTGGCCCGCCATTCGCTACGTAAATTTATCAGCGACGAGGACTGGCAGGCCTTACACAGGCTTATGGAATCCGGGGACGGTCGTTTTGATGAACTGGAAGTTGTCCTGCGCACCTTAACCGACGAGTCGTTGCGGTTTAGTTTTAGTGGTTCGGTCTGGCATCACAGTGGTGGCTGGGTTGGTGGCATTGAAGGGGTGCTGCGTAATCAGTCCGGACATAAAGACTGGCAGCGCGAATACAGCGCGATCAATGCTCGTTACGAGGCGCTGTTTAGCGAAGGTAACGATGCTGTTCTGGTGCTCCGTAGCAGCACGATTGTTGACCTGAATCAGCAGGCGATGGAGATGTTTGGGTCTACCCGCGAGCAGCTGCTGGGTAGCACCATTGATTCGTTGTCGCCGGCGCTACAGTCTTCTCAGCGCCAGAGTAGTGAGCTGATCAAAAAATACATCACGGCGGCAGAGAATGGCCAGTCGGTGCGTTTTGACTGGCGGGGTCGTCGGCGTAACGGAGATGTCATTGACCTTGAAGTGAGTCTGAGTCGTGTTGACCTGACCGGAGAATTTAACCTGCTCGCCATTGTTCGTGATGTGACTGAGCAGCGGGCTGACCATCTGGCGTTAGAGCGCTCAGTACAGATATACAACACTATTGTGGACAACAGCGGCGACGGCATCACGCTGATTGATCTAGACCGTAAAGTGGTGTTTGCTAATCGTCGGTTTCAGAAAATGGTGGGCTTTGATAACGAGCGCATTCGCGATTGTGATTATCTGCAGTTTCTTGATGAAGAAGTGCGTGAGGCTGCTGCCAGTCTGTTCATCAAAACCTTTGCCAGCGGCGAAGATATGCATGCCGAGTTCTGGGTAACGACTGGCGAGAACGAGCGGATTCGGGTCGCGGTAAATGCCGTGGTGACCGATTACAACGGTGAGCCCGCGCTGGTTGCTTTTGTGCGGGATATTACGGCCCAGTATGAAGCAGACGAGGCGCAGAGGGCCCATCGGGACACCCTTGCGGATCAGGTGGCTAAAAAAACCCGTAGTCTGAGTTTGGCCCGCGATGAGGCAGAGGCCGCAAACCGGGCGAAATCAAGATTTCTGGCCAATATGTCCCACGAGCTAAGGACCCCGCTGCACTCGGTGCTGAGTTTCGCCGAGTTTGGTGAATCGAAGGCAGCCGAGGGTGACCGATTTCAGTTACAAAGTTATTTCAATCGTATTCAGGCCAGCGGCAAGCGGTTACTGATGCTGGTTAACGACCTGCTTGACCTTACCCAGCTGGAATCGGGAGGGGTGACTTATAAAATGTCGCTCTGCGACCTGGATGCGCTGGTTGGTAAAGTGATTGATGACATGCAGATGGAGATTGGAGAACGTCAGGTAACGGTTAATCGGGTGGAAGTAGAGGGTAGTCTCCGGGCCTACTGCGATTTTGACCGGGTTGCTCAGGTGCTGGTGAATTTACTCTCGAACGCTCTTAAGTTCAGTGCTGAAAATGAGGCCGTGGTCATTACGCTGTCGAATGACAGCGGGCACCAGGTGATGGTCATGGTTGAAGATCGTGGTGTCGGGCTGCCGGAAGATGAGAGAAAAGTGCTGTTTGATCCCTTTGTCGAGGGCATCCGTACCCGCAACGAAGCTGGGGGGACCGGCCTTGGTCTGGCTATCTGCAAAAAAATAGTGGACGCCCATGGCGGCACCATCGGTGGGTTTAACCGGCCGGACGGGGGCGCAACTTTTTATTTCACCCTGCCGATGGAGGCCCCTGAATAACCGGTGTCGTATTGGCTAACAGTCGATGGACGGCGGCAAACAGTTCGCCAGTGGGCACCGGTTTCAGAAGTCGTTCACGGATGTTGGCCGGCAGCCAGGTATCCGGTTCGTTGTAGAGCATGTAACCGGTGCAGAGAATGACCGGAATATCTGGGGCCCGTTGCAGTATTTCAGCAGCCAGTTCAGTACCTGTCATCGTTGGCATGGTGTGGTCAGTGATCACCAGATCGAATTGAGTTTCGTCAGCGTTAAATAATTTTAGCGCTTCGGTCGCAGATGCGCAGCTGGTTACTCGATATCCCTGTTGGCTAAATAATTCCTGCAATAACACAAGTATCGACGGTTCATCATCCACCAGCAGCAGGTGATGATCCGTCGTCGCCACCGGGGGCCTCTCCTCTTTTTGTGACGGCGGCTTCATATCGGCCGTCGTCACCGGCAGGAAGACGTCGAAACGGCTTCCAGTGCCGACGACGGAATGGAGTTGTAAATGCCCGGCTATGCTGTGGATGATCCCGTCGGCCGCTGCCAGGCCCATGCCGGCGCCCTTGCCAACTTCCTTGGTGGTGAAAAACGGGTCAAAGATTTTCTTTAGCACGCTGGCCTGAATACCGCTGCCATTGTCTTCAACACGAATGCACAGGTACTCGCCGCTAAATGGCTGATGGCAGGAGTCGCATAATTGTTTGTCGATCTGCCGACAATTCACGTCCACCTGTAGCTGACCATGGGCGCCAGGCAGCGCGTCTCTGGCATTGATACAGATGTTCATTAACACCTGGTGTAGCTGGGTCGGGTCAGCCTCTATTTTCGGTAAATCGGGCTCAGCGTTGCGCTGAATAACCACGGTGGCGGGCAGGGTAACGCTGAGCATATCCAGCACTTCGTTAATGACCGGTTCGGGGTCAAAAACCTGCAGGTTAACCGGTTGGGTGCGGCTGTAGTTGAGCAGTTGCCGGATCAGGTCGCGGCCACGGCTACCGGCCTGGTGAATGGCGGCAAGATAATCCGATAGTGCGGTATCCTCCAGCCCTGCGGCCGCTTGGGCGGCCAGTTCGCTATAGCCGAGTATCCCGGCCAGAATATTGTTGAAATCGTGGGCGATGCCACCGGCCAGCTGGCCAATCGCTTCCATTTTCTGCACCTGCCGGACCTGCTGCTCTAACTGACGTCGCTCGGTGATGTCGTGGGCCAGGGTAATAATAGTGACAATCTCGTCATCTTCAGCCGTTATTGGGGTGATGTACCACTCCAGTTCAAGGATCTCGCCGGCTCGGTTGATTCCCTGTCCCAGATAGAAAAATGGTGTCGGGTCCGCGACTATATCGTTCCAGACCCGATTGAGTTTGGTGTGTCTGGATGTCGGGGTGATGTCGGTTAGCCGATGCTCGCAGGCTTCGCTGGCGGTATAACCAAACATCATTTCCGCTGCCGGGTTCCAGCTGACGATATTTCTATTGAGGTCGATCTCAAATACGGCCAGCGGGGCGGCGGAGACCAGTCGGTCAAGTTTGTCGCTCAACTGTTTCCGGTTGAGTTCGGCAGCGGTTAGTACGGTCAGGTCACGGTGAATAATGATGACGTTCGGCGGTGCATCGGGTTCACTGGCCGGCACCAGAGCACCGAAGGTGTCCATGGTGACCGGCCGTCCGTCATGCCGGGTGGCCTGTGTATGAACGAAGGCTCGCTCATCCTTGATAACGGTCTCGTAAAACTGCTTTAACTGCTCCTGATTTTCCGCCAGCATGGCGACATTTTTATCCAGCAAAGCTTCTTGACTATAGCCGCTCAGTTCACAGTAGGCGCGGTTAACCTCAAGATAATCTCCCGCCTGTGTGGTGATGGCGATACTGTCGGGGATGGCCGCGAATATTGTTCGATAGCGGGCTTCGCTGGTTTCGAGCTGACGCTGTGTTGCGTGCCGTTCGCGCAGGTCTCGGAAAGTGGAATAGTAGCGGCGGTTTTCACCACTGCCGACGGCGGTCTGGTACGCCTCGACATTAATTAACTGACCGTTAGCATGGCGAATTTGCCGTTGTTCGAAATCTTCCTGGTGCTCAAAATCGTCAAACAGCGCTGGTCGTCCTGCATCCCCGTCTTCTGAATCCACCAGAATACGTGCGTGTTGACCGATCAGTTCGGTCCGCGGATAGCCGGTCAGCTCAGTCAATGCAAGATTACAGGCAGTGATGACCAACTCATGGTTGAGCACGCAAATTCCGTCCGGCTGCGCATTAAGAACGGCCTGGTGTTCGGCCAGAGTGTTGCGCAAAGCCGTTTCACTTTGCTGGCGCTGAGAAATATCGCGAACGATCCCCGCCAGGTATTGGGTGTCGTTACTCACCACCGTATGACCCAACAATAGCCAGATAATAGGCGGGTTCTGGCGATCATCTACAAACTCGAACTGACCCACGGTGCCGGGGGTGGATTCACGGATGAAGTTTTCCAGATTATCCGGTTGGCAGTCTCCCAGAGTAGCCGTTATCGAGTGGCGAATAATTTCCTCGTAGGGCTTGTACAGGCTCTGCTGCAGGCGTTGGCTAAGGTCGCGTATCTCTGCCCGATCGTCGACCACGACCATCCCGGCACTGGCGCTTTCTGTCAGTGCCCAGGCCATTTCTCGGGTAAGGATCGGGGGGGATGGGTAGGCAGGTGTTGCGGCTAAATGCGATTGCTGAACAATCATCAGTAATAGCGGCCAGAAATTGCCCTGGTTATCGATTGGCAGGTGGTGCAGCGCCGATGGATTGGCGAGTGGCTGGGCGCCAAGGGTAATTAGCCGCGTCGGGTCAATTTTTGCCTGCTGTTCCGGGCTAACCGAAAGCGTGTCCAGGTCAATGACAACCATAGTCGCCGGGTGCGACTCAGCGGCGTCCAGGGCTGCGGTTACTGAGTCTGAGCAAAGGATGTTGCAGGCGATGCCATCGATGGGCGATGCGCTGCTAAGGGCGATTATTTCACTGTTTAAACTGGCAAGAATTAACTCCATAGCGGCTTTGAGGGCCGTCAGCTAGCTGTTCAGGCGGACAAAAAAAGGTCCCCAGCTAGCGATCAGTAGTGCCGCACAGGCGAAATTCCAGCGCATCAGCTTAGTCCACTGTTTCCGCTGCTGGGCATCCTCGCTGCCTTCGCGATAGACCAGCAGCATGACCGCGTCCAGCAACAGCAGCATGACAATGATCGGCATGGTGATCGGCGCCATGAGTTTCAGCGAAATCTCGTTGCTATTAAATTCCTCGGCCCCCGGAATCCAGGGGAAGATAATCAGCGTCACCGCACCGATCAACAGGAGTAGTCGCAGTGGCGCTATACGGTTAGTGGATGGCGAATCAGGCATCGTTGCAGGGTCGCTTGAAAGGGTTGGAGGGGCAGAACTGCCCTTGTCTTGTGAATATGAGAGTTTATCTGAAGCACGGGTGCAGCAGTTAGTCGCCTGCTAACCGAAGAAGTTCTGACGGGCCAGTAAAAGGGGCGGTGACCGGTCAGGCGCGCGTGCCGGGCTCTGCCAGGATAGTAATGGCTGCCACCGCCTCCTCGAAGCCGTGAAAACCGCCGCCGTTCTCGGCGACGGCAAAACGGGCATTTTCAACCTGCCGCTTACCGGCTTCTCCGCGTAACTGGGTGACCAGTTCGTTGATCTGAGCGAGTCCGGTTGCACCAATGGGGTGGCCTTTGGATTGCAGGCCGCCGGAAGGGTTGACCGGAATCCGTCCGCCCAGTTTGGTTGCGCCGGATGCCACCAGTGCGCCGCCCGCGCCGAGCTCGCAAAACCCCAGGTTTTCGGTCTGCTGCAGTTCTGCAAAAGCAGTCGCATCGTGCACTTCTGCCACCGATATGTCGGGGGGACCGACGCCCGCCTGCTCGTAGGCTCGACTCGCGATGAGCCGACACAGATGCTGGTCGAATTGCTCCGGCTGACGGTCGCTGCCAATCCCAATCTCGCAGGCCAGTACCGGCACTGCCCGTTTTCTCTGGGCATCGGTCAGGGCATCGCCGTGGCAAACAATCGCCGCTGCTGCGCCGTCGCTGACCGGTGCGCACATCGGCAGGGTGAGCGGCCAGCTAATGGTTCTGGCAGCCATCACCTCATCGACGGTCATCGCCTGTCGGTATTGCGAGAGTGGATTGTTGACGGAGTGGGTATGGTTTTTCGCCGCGACCATTGCCAGGTGTTCCTGGGTGGTGCCGAAATGTTCCATGTGCAGGCGGGCAAGAAAGGCGTAAATATCCATAAATAGACTGCGCTGGCCGTCAACCGGCTGGTCGGATTCCGGGGTTTCCACCATCGCCTGTAAACGCCGATAGTTTTCGTCCGCGGTGCTCACGTCCCAGGCAGTATCGAACAGGGAGAACATTTTCAGGCGGTCTTCGATAACCATTTTCTCGGCACCGACCGCCAATGCTACCGGGGTCTGGCCGGCGGCTACTGCCTGGCAGGCTAGCTGGAGCGCACTGCTCGCGCTAGCACAGGCATTTTCGACGTTGATGACCGGAATACTTTGCAGGCCCATGTCGCGCAGGGCAACCTGTCCACGGACCAGTTGCTGACCCTCTAACAGGCCCTGACCCGTATTCGCAAAAAACGCGGCGCCGAGATTTTCCAGCGTCAGGCCGGCATCGGAAAGGGCGGCGGTTACGGCGGTTGCAGTGAGGTTTTTTACGGTCTGCTGGGGTTGTTTGCCAAAGGGGGTCATGCCGACGCCGATGATGTAAATATCTTTCACGGGTTACTCCTGCCTGAAGCGGGCAATTAGGGAATAAGAGCTATAAATTGGGTGAAAACAGCCAGCAGGCTGCGTTTCGAACTCGTCTCCACCAGGATCGGCGAAGAAAAGCGGAGTCTATCCGCCAGGATCGGTAGAGAACCTGTTCAATGTGATCGGTCATCTGCCGGGTAAATTCCGCGTCAAAGCTCTCGACCACGAGTTCAAAGTTGAGTCCCAGGCTGCGCGCGTCGATATTGGCAGAGCCGAACTGCACGTAGCTGTCGTCAATGACCAGTAATTTGGTGTGGGCGAAGGGCGGCGGTTGAAAATAGATATTGATGCCGGCATCAATCAACGCCGGCAGTCGATGCAGACTGGCCCAGTGCACCATCGAATGGTCGCTCTTGGCTGGCAGGATTACGGTTACATCAACCCCGCTGAGAGCGGCTGCCCGGAGCATTGCGTCCAGCTCGCGCGGTGGTAAAAAATAGGGAGTCATGATGCGGACCGAGTGATGGGCCCTGGCGACGGCGGCCAGCATTACCGCTAATAATTTTTCCAGGGTCTGTTCGGGGCCATCGGGAATGGCCCGGCAGAAGGTATTGCCTGTAATGGTCTGACCGGGGCTCGCTGGGGCCCAATGTTCGCCGGTGACATAGCGCCAGTCATCCACTGCTACCTGGGTCAATTGCTCAAGTATCGGGCCGTGCAGTTTTACGGCCAGGTCCTGAATCTGTAATGGTTTGTTCGGGCGTTGGGTGTGTTGAGGGCGAATGTTCATGCCACCGACAAAACCGATGGTCCCATCCACCAGCAGTAATTTTCGATGGTTACGCAGGTTAATGGCCAACTGGGGTGGCAACAGTCGGGGCGGCAGAAAAGTTCGTGTGTTGACACCCCGCTTACGCAGTCGCCGCCGGGTTTTACCGCCGTCGTACCATTCGCCAATGCCGTCGATAATGACGCGCACCTCAACCCCCCGCTGCTGGGCAGCGGCGAGTTGGTCGATGAACTCTCCACCGACTCCCCGGTAGTCAAAAATGTAACTGCTCAGATAGATCCAGTTGCTGGCCCGTCCAATGGCCGCCAGCATTTCCGGGAAAGCCTGATCGCCATTAAATAGCGGGTGCAGCTGGCAATCAGCCACCAGCGGCAGCGCGGTGACCCGGCGAGTGGTGCGTATTAACGAGTCATAATCTAGCGCGCTGGAGATGGCGGCATCGGGTGGCGGTATCGCGGGTCGAGTTAATGGCAGTTCGCCAGCGGCGCGCCGTTGGGCCCGGCGGTTAATGCGGTTAATGCCAAAAATCAGATAAAGCACCACGCCGCCAAGGGGGAACAGCAGACAAATAACAATCCAGAGCGCTGCGCCCCGTGGGTCAGGTTTGTTGAGCATGGCGTGGATGCAGGTGACCACTGCCAGAATTAATACCAGTGCGACCAGTGCAGCTTGAATGACAGCAATGTCTAGAGACATGATGGCTCCAGATTAAATTCGGCGGTGAGTGGCAGATGGTCGGATAGTCCGGTCCAGGGTTTGCCGTGCAGCCGATGGCAATCAATCTCGGTAATACCGCGTGCGTAGATCCGGTCCACCGCCAACAGTGGTCGCCAGACCGGGTAGGTGTGGGCGGGTCTGCCGTGTTGTTCGGCATAAACGTCTACTAGACCCAGCTCACCGCACAGGTACTCGTTGGCCTGTTTGCGCCAGTCATTAAAATCGCCAGCAATGATCAGGGCTTCATGGTCTGGTACATGGCTGCGGATTCGTTCTACCAGGCGCTGTAGCTGGCTACGTCGCTCACCTTCGAATAGCCCCAGATGCACGCAGATTAAATGCAGAGGAATGCCGGGCGCTGGTTCGATAACGCCGTGTAGCAGGCTGCGGCTGGCGTAGCGGCGATTAGAGACGTTGATATTTTCCCACTCGCTAAACGGATGGCTGCTGAGGATGGCATTGCCATGGTGGCCGCTACGATAGATAGCATTTTTACCGTAGGCGTGGTGGGGCCAGAGCTGGTCGGCCAGGTATTCAAACTGGGCCGTGCCTCTGGATTCACGGTCCGAGCATTCATCGGAGGGCAGTGGGTGGCGGTCAGAATGTCCGCGTACTTCCTGTAGGAAGACAATTTCTGCATCAATCTGGTGCAGGGCATGACGGATGGTCTCAAGCGTGAAGCGTCGGTTGCCGACGCTGAAACCCTTGTGGATGTTATAGGTTAGCAGGCGCATGGTGGCGTGGCGCCAGTGCCAGACAGCGGAGGCGTCATTACTGGGTAGAGAGGAAGAGTTTGTAATTGACTGCGTCGAACAGGGCCTGGTAGGAGGCTTCGATAACATTGCCTGAAGCACCTACCGTGCTCCAGCGGCGGCCACTCTGGTCGCTGCTCTCTACCATGACTCGGGTCACTGCCGCCGTGCCGGCACTGGTTTCAAGAATTCTCACCTTGTAATCCACCAGATGCATTTCCAGTAACTGTGGGTAGGCGGGGAGCAGGGCTTTTCGTAAGGCATTGTCGAGGGCGTTAACCGGGCCGTTGCCCTCAGCGACCGTCATGTGCACCACGCCGTCGATCGCCACTTTCATGGTCACTTCCGAGAGGGTTTCCTGATTGCCATTAGTGTTAGTACGCCGCTCGTCGGTGACCCGGTAGCTCTGCAGGGTAAAATGATCTCGCCACTGGCCGAGCGTCCGCCGGGCCAGCATTTCAAAGCTGGCAGCGGCGCCGTCGTAGGCATAACCTTCGTGCTCCCGCCGTTTAACTTCATCGACTAGCTGGTTAATTTCCGGTGCGTCATCCGCAACTTCGATGCCGAGCTCAGCCAGCCGTACCAGTACGTTGGCTCGGCCGGCCTGATCAGAGACCAGAATCTTGCGCTGATTGCCCACCGTCTCCGGGGCGATGTGTTCATAACTGCGGGGGTCTTTCTGCACTGCCGAAACGTGCAGCCCGCCCTTGTGAGCAAAGGCATTGGCACCCACAAAGGGCGCGTGCCGATCCGGCGTCCGGGTCAGACGTTCATCGACCAGGTTGGAGGTGGCTACCAGCTGTTTCAGGCTCTCTTCGCTAACACCGGTTTCATAACCCATGCGCAACATCAGCGAGGGTAGAACGGAGATTAAATTGGCGTTCCCGCACCGTTCGCCAAGGCCATTCAGGGTGCCCTGAACCTGGCGCACCCCGGCACGCACCGCCGCCAGCGAGTTGGCGACGGCGTTGCCGGTATCGTTATGGCAGTGAATGCCGAGCTGGTTACCGGGTAATCTGGCCGTGACCGCGCTAACAATATCGCTGATTTCGTCCGGTAGCGTGCCGCCGTTGGTGTCGCACAGCACGGCCCAGCGGGCGCCTGCATCCAGCGCGGTTTTAAGGCAATTAACGGCAAAATCGGGATTGGCACGGTAACCATCAAAAAAATGTTCGGCGTCAAAAATCGCCTCTCTGTCTTCGGCCACGCAGAGGGCAATACTGTCGCTAATCATCGCCAGGTTTTCCGCTTCGGTGGTGCGCAGAGCAACCTTGACGTGGAAATCCCAGGTTTTGCCGACCAGACAAATACCCGGTGCCTGAGTCGCCAATAGTGACCGCAGGCCGGCATCGTCTGCCGCTGCACGATTGGGGCGGCGAGTCATGCCAAAGGCGGTAAACCGGGCGGTTTCGAGGGTTGGCAACTGGCTAAAAAAGTTGTCGTCCGCCGGGTTGGCACCGGGCCAGCCGCCCTCCACGTAATCAAATCCGAGGTGATCAAGCTGGCAGGCAATGGCAATTTTGTCCCCGGCGGTGAAGTCTACCCCCTGGGTCTGCTGGCCATCGCGGAGAGTACTGTCGTAGAGGTAAATGCGGTTATCAGTCATGGCGCCGGTGTTGAATGGGAAGGACGATCGGTGAACCCCTATTCTAGCGCCGCTGAGCGGGTTATTTCAGCATCACCGGTATCGTCCCGTTGACGGTAATCGATTGTGACCCATGCTCCAGCCGTGGGGCGACCACTTCTACCCCCAGTTCAACCACCTCTCGCAGTCGCTTCCCGTAGGCCGGGTCAACCTGATCGGCCACCGACAGACAGCGGCCCTCGGGTCGGTTGACTGCAAACACCAGTACGCCGCGATTTCCCTGGGCCACCGCCTCGGCAAGCACGTTCAGGTGTTTCAGGCCGCGGTCGGTCACTGCATCCGGGAACTGCACCGTGTCTCCCACCAGCAGCGTGGCATTTTTAACCTCTACCCAACCATCATCGGCTTCGCCGTCGGTCAGTTTTAAGTCCAGCCTGGAGCGATGTTCCGCCGTATTAAAGGTCACTTCCCGGCTGACGGTGGCGTAGCCCGTTAGCTCAGCAATAGCGCCATTGGCAATCGCTTCGGCAATCACCTGATTCACCCGGCCTGTGTGTACGCCAATCCAGCCGTTGCCCATGTCAACCCGCTCCAGGGTCCAGGCCAGTTTCCGCCTGGGGTTATCGCTATGGCTTACCTGCACCGGTGCACCGGGCTGCCAGCAACTGGTCATGCGACCGGTGTTGGGGCAGTGGGCAACTATCTGCCGGCCATCGTCCAGAGTGATATCGGCGAGAAAGCGTTTATAACGGCGCTGCAGCGTGCCGTTGGTGAGCGGGGGTAGATTCAAATCAAGCGATTCAGCAGTCGAATTCGGCCCAGATGGGACAGTGGTCGGACGGTTTTTCCATCCCCCGGGTGGCGTAGTCGATATCCGCTGCCGTGCATTTCCCGGCCAGCGGTTGAGTCACCAGTATGGTGTCGATGCGTAGACCCCGTTTGGGATCGTCATCAAAACCTTTGCTGCGGTAGTCGAACCAGCTAAAGCGGTCATTTACCTCCGGCTGATGGAGCCGGTAGCTATCGGTCAGGCCCCAGCCGAGCAGGCGCTGAAACCACTCACGCTCTTCGGGTAAGAAACTGCATTTGCCGGTGCGTAGCCAGCGCTTGCGGTTCTCTTCGCCAATGCCGATGTCGTTGTCCTGGGGCGAAATATTGATGTCCCCCATGACAACCACCCGCTGTTCGGGGGAGTGGTTGTCGACCAGGTGTTGCTGAAGATCCTCGTAAAACTTTTGCTTGGCAGGGAATTTAGTCTCGTGATTACGACTCTCCCCCTGGGGAAAGTAGCCGTTAATGACGGTTACTGGCTGGTGGTTACTATCCTCCAGCGTCACGCTGATCAGGCGACGCTGTGAATCTTCATCATCGGTAGCAAAACCTTTGGTGACTGCCAGCGGTGTTTGTCGGGTCAGGGTGGCGACACCATAATGGCCTTTCTGGCCGTGGAAGTGGGCCTGGTAGCCGAGGGCCTCCACCGCTTCCAGGGGAAACTGATCGTCGTGAACCTTGGTTTCCTGCAGGCCGATCAGGTCCGGCTGGTGTCGCTGTATCACCTGCTCAAGCTGGTGCAGGCGGGCCCGTAGGCTATTGATATTAAAAGAGACTATTTTCATAACGGGTTGTCTTGATTCCCAGATTTAGTTTAGTTTTATTCGAGGGTTTCTACGTCCATCTCTCGACCATCGAGGGTGATACCGGCCCAGCGCTGCATGACATCAATTTTTTCAGCGATGCCGCCGTAGTAGCCCAGATCACGAGAGAACAGCTGGTAAAGATGATAAGTCAGTTCGCCAAGCAGGTTGGGTACGCCGCTGACGTGAGATATCTGCGACATCTGGCGTAGATCCTTGGTCATCAGGCCAACGAAAAAGCCGCCTTTCATCGGCTCCGGATTGAGCATCACCCGGTTATGGGTCCAGAAGCTAGCGCCGGTGCCGTGGTCGAGGGCTTCGGCAGCGGCCTGATAGTCAATGCCGTGGCGGGCACCCACCAGCAGTCCTTCGATCAAAGCCACTCCGGTAACCGCACAAACCATGTTATTGACCATTTTAGCAATCTGTCCGGCACCCAGCGAACCGAGTAGAAACAGGTGGCTGCAGAAACGGTCGAGAACATTGCGCGCGCGGCGCACATCGGCGGCCTCGCCGCCGCAGATAAAAGTTAGATTGCGATCCGGAATCGCAAACGAGCCGCCGCGTTCCCCGGTGATGGCCGCGTCCATCAGGGTCATTTCACTGGCTGCGAGCTGTTTAGCAAATGCCCGGGTCTGGTCCGGGTAACCACTGGTCGTATCAATCACCAGCAAACCCGGGTTGGTGGCCTCGGCAACGCCCTCGGCACCAAATAACACCTGCTCAACCACGGCTGACTGCGGTAATGCCAGAATGACCAGCCCTGAGGATTCGGCGACGGCCCGGGCGCTGCCGGGAATTTTTACGCCGAGGTCAGCCATGCGCTGGTTTTTTTCAGGATCGATGTCGTGGCCAATCACTTCCAGACCATCTTTGATCAAAATCTTGCAGATCTCTTCACCAATGTTGCCCAGGCCGATGATCCCGACCTGTTGAATCAGTTCGGATTCGGACGCTTCCAGGTCACCAATAATTACCTGATGGTCGAAATCGAGCTCCACGCCGGACCAGGTTTCCAGCACATTTGCTAACTGCATGATGCCGGCATCGTGGCCGAGGGTTTGTGCGGCGGCGCGAAACTGATGGGTCGCCAGGTCGCCTACCGGACTGGGCACACGGGTCTCCCGGGCCAGTCGTGACATGTACTCCAGGTCCTTGGTCATTAGACCAATGTGGGCGCCGGGGCGCTGGTCGTCATCGGCGCGGTCTTCAAACAGCTGGGGAAAGCGAGCAAAGGCCGTATGACCCGTGCCGACGCGCATGACTTCGAGATTCTGATTCAGGTCGAGGCCGTGTTTGGAGGCCACCAGCAGCCCTTCCAGGGTTGCAATGAGTGCTACCCCGGCGGCCATGTTATTGATCAATTTAACGGTTTGTCCTGCCCCCAGTGGGCCGACGTGAAACAGCTTGTCGCCGAGGCGGTCAAGTACTCCCCGACCCTGAGCTACCGCCGTTTCGCTACCACCAACGAAGAAAGTCAGGTTGCGTTCGTTGACCATGTTGGCGCCGCCGCCAGGGGCGGTGACGGCCGCGTCCATCATGGTGATACCGGCTTGTGCTAACTGCTCACCGATCTTGCGGGTTTGCTGGGGGTAACCGCTGGTGGCGTCAATCACCAGCAAATTGTTAGCGCCAGCGGTCAAAATTCCAGTGGTGCCGAGGCAGACCTGCTCAACGGCATCGGAGTCCGGCAGGCTCAGCAACAGGATGCCGGTTTGCTGGGCGACCGCCGCCGCAGAGTCAGCGATGGTGACACCTTTCTGTCTGGCGTTCTCCTGCATGTCGGTGTCGAGATCAAACCCCACCACCTGCAGCCCGTCGTCTACCAGACAACGGGCGATACTGCCGCCAATGCTGCCGAGTCCAATGACACCGATTGCGTTGTTCACCATGCTCCTCTCCCTGAAGTTGGCCCTGCTCAAAAATTAGCCCACTATTCTGACCTCATTATTTTGGGCTGATTATTCTGGGCCGGAATTTTTTGATAGCAGTCTAGCGGTTTCAATTAATAAAGGTATGGACCAAAAAAATAAAGGTGTAATCTTGGCGAAAACAGGGAGATTCTGAGGAGGAGCTCAACATGACCGCACAACGCCAACCGGTTAGTGGTCCGACCGTCTGGTCCGGCACTGAATACGCCGCTAACCGGGAGTGGATCTACCACTTCTCTGCCGGCGCGATCGCCGATATTGATCAGGCCATTGCCCGAGTGCGCAGTAAACAGCGGCGCCTGGACGATATCACTGTCGACGATTTTGACCTGCCAGCCCTGGCGGATGATCTCGAACAGATGAGCGAGATACTCGGCTCCGGTCGGGGGTTTGTCCTGCTTAAGGGACTGCCGATCGAAAAATACAGCGACGAAGAGTTTGAAATTATTCTCTGGGGTATCGGTACCCATCTGGGCGTCGGTGTGTCGCAAAGCCATCTCGGGGATCGTATTGGGCAGGTAAAAGACATCAATGGTGTTGGCCGCTACTACACCGCTGGCGGGCCCATAGAGGTGCACATGAACCCGGTCGATGTGGTCGCATTACTCTGTCTGCGCAAGGCAAAAAAAGGCGGCGAGAGCTGGATAATTAGCCCGGCTTTAGTACGCAATATTCTGCTTGAGGAAAACCCCGAGCACCTGGCCCTGCTTTATGAAGGTTTTCATTACGGCAGCACCGGCGGTGAGTCCGGAGGGTTTCAAACTGATCATCGTCTGCCGGTACTGGTCGATCAGGCCGATGGCCCGGTCTGTTTTTACCTGCCGAAAGCGATTCTCGGCTGGTCCGGACGGGACAGCCAGTACCTGAGTGAGCAGCAGCTGGCGGCGCTGGATCACTTTAACGAAATTGCACAGCGGCCGGAGGTCGGGCTGAAGATGGACCTGCAGCCGGGGGATATCCAGTTTCTGAATAATCGTCGGGTACTGCACGCCCGCACGGACTACGAGGACCACGCAGACCCGGCGCTAGCTCGCCACATGCTGCGACTCTGGTTGATGATGCCGGAATGGCCGGCGTTGCCCGAATCGATGCATTTTCTGGAGCAGACTGACCGTGCAGGTGGCGGTATTCCCAAGGGCGGCAGTCAAATTGCGGCCGATTAACCGGGATGGCTAGAAGGGGTTAATCGTCTGTATCAATTAAGGCTTCAGGCGTTCGATAATGCGTTGACCGCTGGCGCCATCCGTTAAATGGGACGTGTTTCAGGTCGGTTTAGTAACCATAAGGACAGGCAATGAATCTTGAAACGCTATTTTCCATTGAACCTTACAGCTGGGTATCAATAGGTGCTGCGGTTTTATGCGGAATAATCGTCGGTCTGGAACGACAGCTGAGAGGCAAGCCGGTGGGTATTAGAACCTCGTCGCTGATCGTGCTGGGAACCTACGTATTTATATCCTCCTCCATGATGGTGGCGGTGGAATTAACGGATCCGTCGAGGATCATCGGCCAGGTGATTACCGGAGTCGGATTTTTGGGGGCAGGGGTGATGCTCGCCAGGGAAGGGGTAGTGGTGGGCGTCACCTCGGCGGCGACCATCTGGTCGCTTGCCTCTATTGGCGTATGCATTGCGGTAATTGATGCCTTTGTTGCGGTCAAGCTCTCGCTAGTGGTCGTCGCTATTCTGTACGGCGTCGACTGGTTTGAAGGGTATTCGTCGGCGCTCACGCATGGAGTGCATTCCCGATTTAGCCGCTGGCGTGAAAAGGGCTAGCGATCAGCCCGCTTATAGTCGGCCGGTATAAGTTTCGATCCGCCTTACGCTTATTGGCAGGCCCTGGCACTATTTAAGGTAGTGATCCAGTACCTTGATGATGCGGTAGCAGGCGGTCACGGTGGGCACCGCCAGCCCGAGTGCAGCGGCTTTATCCACAAATGGCTTAAGGATGTAATCGATTTCCGTTTTTTTGCCGGCCAGAATATCGTCGTGCAGGGAGGTGCGACTGCGGTATCCGCTGTCGAGCATGGCCTGACCGATGGCGGTAATGGTGGCGATGGCCGCATCGTCATCCAGTGAATCCAGCTCTTTTAATTTTGACACTGGGGCGTAGAAGTTCTGTGGCGTGTAGCCCATGGCTTTGTAGACCGTGAGCACTTCGCGGGCGACTGCCAGATAGTGCTCGGCCCCCTCGCGCAGCACCATGGCGTCGGCGAAGGTGAGGTCCGGGTTGCCGATCTCACAGCTCACCGACCAGCCGGCGGCGTTGGCGATCTGGGTGAGTTTTTCCCACATTACCTGCTGAATATTGTCCATAACCCGGGTCGTAATACCGGCCTGGTTAAAGCTGTCTGCGAGGGTGTTTACTCGATTGCTGGGGCTGCCATCGAGTTCGCCGATGTAGCTACTGGTCTCCAGGGTCATGTTGTTGTTGACTCGGCCGGGACCTTCCAGCATCCCGCCTTCAAAGGTAGAGAAGCCGATCACTTTGCTGGCATCGCCGAGCCAGTCGGCTAGCTGGGTCTCCTTGATGATGTTGTTCTGGAATGACAGGGCGACGGCCACCCGATCACGCAGACAATTTGCCCCGGCCAGGGCCGTCGTCGTATCGGTGCTTTTGACGCCGAGCATCAGGCAATCGAATTCACCCTCCGCGTCCCGGGCGTCGGCGACGGCAGTGAGGTTTTGTTTAATCGTATGCTCGCCGCGAATGCCCGTTAACTGCAAACCATTTTCGTTGATCGCGGCGACGTGGGCGGGTCTGGCGATGAGGGTGATCTCCGCTCCCTGCCTGGCCAGCAGGGCTCCAAAAACAGAGCCAAGTCCACCCGCTCCGAGGATGCAAATTCTCATCTGTTTTCCTGTCGGTTTTTTTAATTCAAAAAAAAGGCCCGGCTGTTGGCCGGGCCTTTCCAGGTTAATCAACAACTCTGCAATTACACGTCGTTAACCAGGGTATAGGCCTGGGTGCCCGGTTTGAATTCACGGCGTTTAAATGACGCCAGTGCAGTGCGGACCCAGTCGTCATTGGTTTCGCGGGAAAGTTCCCAGAATTTGGCCATCTCGTAATCGATTGCCTCCTCGAAATCCATGCCGAGCACTTTTTCGTAAACTTCTTTGGTTTTGCCCAGAACGATCCGGCCCTTGTTGGTGAGCTTGCCGATCACCTCCTCGGTTTTAGCATCGAGCTCGGCCAGCGGCACGGCGAAGGTGGCGTAACCGAACTCTTCAGCCTGTTTGCCGGTAAAGGTTTCGCCACTGACCGAATAGTGAATACCCTTCTTGCGGTTCATGTTGTTGCAGACCGTCCAGGTGGTACCGCCACCGGGGAAAATGCCAAAGTTCACTTCCGAAAGACCCCAGAGAGATTCATCGGCGGCCACCACGATGTCGAGCACGCCGGCCAGGGCCATGCCACCGCCGAAGCAGTAGCCATTCACCTTGCCGATGGTAACGGCTTTGGATTTCTTGATGCGGGTGAACCAGCCGAAGGCGTAGTGATTGATTTCGGCCATGAGTTCGGGTTTGTCGAAGGGCTCTAGAAAGCACTGCTCCAGGTCCATACCGGCGCAAAAACTGGGGCCGTTGCCGGTGATGACGATTACCTTGACCTTGGCAGCTTCGATCTCATCCAGCGCTTCATACATGTTGCGGTGGAGTTCGGGGCTCATGCAGTTGCGTTTTTCCGGGCGGTTAAAATTAACCCGCGCCACGTCGCCCTCGATAGATAATTCTATTGCGTTGTAGGTGCCCATCCTCTATTTCTCCTCAATGTGCGATTAATGATTATTGGTGGGGCGTTCAGCCTGTCAGGCTGGCGCCTCTTCTTCTAATTGTGCGACCAGGTTGTCGACAAATTCGCCGAGCACGGCCGCTGTTTTTTTGCGGATTACCGACTGCCCGAACTCGCCGAGTTTACCCATAATGGTGGCGTGAGTGTGGATTACCAGGTCAGTGCCCGGCTCACCCGATTCGGTTGCCTCAAGATTCATGGTGGTTTCGGTTTTGATGGTGCCGGGAATCTTGCGATCTTTACCTTCGCATATTAGTTCCATGGAACAGCTGTTGTGATCCAGCGTAGGTATGAGTACCTGCCCTTTCATCTGTAGTCCCATTGGACCGACACGAATTTTCAGGGCGCCTTCATATTCGACGGGTGGGCCGTCATCAAGCTTGTCAATTCTGGTGACGCCTGGCACGCAGAAGGCAACGCTTTCGATATCGGTAACTTTCTGCCAGAGAACCTGCTGGTCGGCCGGGATGGTGAAACGAAAATCAAATTCCATGGGGATTCCTGATGGGTCAGCGGGGGGCGCGCTCGATAGCAAGCTGTATCGTGCGGCGGGCGAATACAACGGCCATGTCGGTTTTATAGGCGGCGCTGCCGCGCACATCGTCCAGTGGATCGACCCGCTCCCGGAGACTTTCTGCCACTGTGTCGATCAACGGGGTATCCGTGGGCTGACCCACCAGCGGATCCGTGTCCGCGCGAATCGGAGTGGGTGCGACTGAGCCGAGAGTGAGCCTGGCGGATTCAATCTTGCCATCCTTGCTAATGGTTACCAGCGCGGCGGCGGAGACAGCGGCATAGTCATCCTCGCTGCGGGGTAGAAATTTACTGTAGGCAAAGCCGGCATTGGCCGGCGGTAGTGGAATGCGAATCTCGGTGAGGAGTTCATTCGGTTCGGTAACGGTGGTGAAGTAGTCCTCAAAAAAATCACCGATGGCCACTTCGCGCCGACCACTGCTGCTTGAAAGCACCACCCGGGCATTTAATAGCAGCCACAAGCCGGGCCCATCCTGGGCCGAGTCGCCCTGACTTAACCCACCACCGATGGTGGCGGATTCACGAATTCTTATGGTGGCCACGTGGCCCAGCACTTCAGCGATCTGCGGGGCCTGTTCAAGTACCAGGGGATGGGTTTCCAGTTCACGGTAGGTGGTGAGTGATTTCACCACCAGTTCTCCGTCGATTATGTCGACGCCACGCAGGGCAGAGACCTTGCCCAGGTGGATCAGGTGATCCGGTTGCACCAGCTGCTGTTTCATGAAGGTTACCAGACTGGTGCCACCGGCGATCAGACGGGCATCGTACTCGTGCTCGTCGAGGAGCGCATAAACGTCAGCGAGTTCGCGGGGCGCGTGAAACTCAAAATTTTCCATGAGTTACTCCCCCGCCGCGTTCTGGATTGAGCGGATAATGCCGTAGTAGCCGGTGCAGCGGCAGAGATTGCCCATCATCCAGGCTTTTATCTCGTCCTCAGTTGGGTGGGGGTTCTGGTCCAGCAACGCCCTGGCCGCAATGACCTGCCCGGACGTACAGATGCCGCACTGAAAACCACCATGATCGATAAAACTCTGCTGAATGGGTAGCAGTTGTTCCTGGTCTGCCAGACCTTCGGCGGTAGTGATTTCACAGCCATCCGTCATTGCGGCCAGTGTCAGGCAGGCAGTGGTGATTTTGCCGTCGACTAACACCGAGCAGGCACCGCAGACACCGACGCTGCAGCCCTCCTTGGTGCCGGTTAATCCGAGTTCATAACGTAGAAAATCGACCAGCAGCAGGTTCGATCGTATGCTGGTCTGACGATTTTCGCCGTTGACAGTGACTTCAATGGTGACCTGGTTCTGGTCTGCGCTGCCGTCCATTGTGCTCCTCTCTCCCCTGGTGGCTATTACCGACGATTGTTAAAAATTTTTCTGTCAGTGAGCTTATGATAGTGTGCATTGTCGGCGAGTGGAAAGTGTAAACAGCGAATAATTGTCCACCGTCGAAAACAGATCAACCAGAGAGGGGAGAACCGCGAAGATGACACGCAAAATTGTGGGCCAGGCGACTGCACGCCTGGATGGGCCGGCCAAAGTTACCGGCAAAAGTCAGTACAGCGCCGATGTGGACCTGCCGGGGATGCTCCGCGGAAAAATCCTGCGCAGCCCCTATCCCCATGCGCGCATTCTAAGTATAGACACCTCGGCCGCCGAAGCTCTGCCCGGCGTACACGCTGTCATTACGGGTCAGGATAAGGAGTATTTGATCGGCCGGGCAATTTGCGATCTACCCGTGCTGGCGGGTCGTGAAGTGCGTTTTATTGGTGACCGAGTGGCAGCAGTTGCCGCCGAGAATACTGACATTGCCGAGCGGGCCCTCGACCTGATTGAGGTGGAATACGAAGAGTTACCCGCGGTGTTTACCATCGACGAAGCCATTGCCGACGGGGCCTGTCCAGTCCATCAGGATATGCCCAGCTATGAAGGTGCGTTTCACCACCCGGCGAGCCCCAAAATAAATAATCTCAGCGCCTACATGAACTGGCAGCACGGTGACATGGACGCAGCCATGGCCGAGGCAGATCAGGTTTTCGAACATGAGTTCGAGACCCCGTTTGAGCACCACGGTTACCTGGAGCCCAATGCATCGGTGGCGGATGTAAAGGCGGATGGCAGTTGTGACATCTGGTCGAGTAACAAGAGTCCTTATATGTTGCGCCTGCAGCTGGCGAAGTGTTTTGAGTTGCCACCGGAGACTTTCCAGGTACACATGACCAGCATTGGCGGAGATTTTGGCGGCAAAGGTAATCCCTTTGATGCGCCCGTGGCTTACCTGCTCTCCAAAGCGGCTGGGCGACCAGTGAAGGTCGTGATGACCTACACCGAAGAGCTGATGGCTGCCAATGGTCGTCACGCCAGTAAGATCAAGCTGCGCACGGGTGTTACCAATAGTGGCAGAATCTGCGCGATGCATCTCGATGGCTGGTTTAACACGGGTGCCTATGCAGCCTTTAAACCGCTACCAACACTGAACCTGCACGGAGTTGATCAGGCCGGTAGCTGTTACCGTATTCCGGCGGTCGACCTGAACAGCACCATCGTCTACACCAACACGCTGCCCGCGGGTCACATGCGCGCTCCCGGCGGCCCTCAGGTCATGTTTGCTGTGGAGGCCCAGTTTGATCTGATCGCCAAAGCGCTGAACATGGACCCGGCGGAGTTTCGTATGCTCAATTTGCTCGACCAGGGCGACTCCGCGCCAACCGGTCAGCAGTGGGTAACTGTGCGCGCCAAAGAAACCCTGCAGGCTGCTCTCGATGCGATTAACTGGAGCCAGCGCGAGCAGGGCCCGGGTATCGGTTACGGCATGGGCATGTATGAACGCGGCACCATCGGTGGGGACTGCAGCGCGCGGGTGATATTGAATAGCGCGGGCAAAATTACCGTCGAGGTGCCCATCCCTGATCCGGGACAGGGCACCTACACAGCAGTGCAGCAGATGGTCGCCGAAGCCATTGAAGGCGAGCTTGACGACGTCACCATCAAGCCAGTCTCCACGAGTAATCTACCCTTTGATTTTGGGGTCGGTGGTAGTCGTACCACCTTTACCATGGGTAAAACCACCATCGATGCCCTCGATAAACTCAAAGGCAAGCTAGTCGAGTTGACCTCGCTCTCCGGTGAATGGCAGGGCGGGACCTTTGTCGCCGGTGAGCAGCACCTGAGCCTGGCAGAAATGGCCGCTAAGGCCTGCGCCAAACAGGGCGGCGACATTGTTGTTGATGAATACGCCAAGCTACCGCTGATGCCAGAAATGGCCGACACTAATTTCACCGCTCAGGTGGTCAAGGCTCGGGTGGATATGGAAACCGGTCAGGTAAAACTGGAACAGGTCATTAGCGCCCACGATGTGGGCACCATCATTAACCCGGTGGCCCATCTGGGTCAGCTCGAAGGCGGCATGGTCTACGGCATGGGTATGGCGTTAATGTCCGGACAGAAGTTCGATGAGGGCAAACCGGAAGCGTTGCATCTGGGCGATTACAAATTGCCCAACATTCAGGATATTCCGCCACTGGAAACCATCCTGCTGGAACGCGACGAAGGCCCGGGGCCATTCAATCTTGGCCCGGTGGGCGAGGCATCGAATGTTGCGCTACCCGGTGCCATTGCAAATGCGGTGGCCGATGCCATTGGTAAGCCGGCTTTTCAATTGCCGCTGACCGCCGAGCGGGTTTATGGGTTGATTAACAATTAATCACAAACGCATGCGTAAAACTTTTTTCTAATAACTGTTTAAGTAGGGAAGTTCACTATGTCACTCGATTCATCACAACCTAACTGCCGCCGGTTTGACGGCCAGATTGCCATCGTCACTGGTGGTGCCCAGGGTATCGGCAAAGCCACGGCGATTCGTCTGGCCGCCGAAGGCGCCACGGTCCTGATAGCCGACCGGGCTGAGCCCCAGGCGCAGGCGGTGGCTGACATTATTGCCGCCGGCAATGGCCAGGCGAGCACCGTTTCGGCAGATCTGGAAACCTGGGAGGGTGCTGAATCGGTGGTGAAAACTGCCGTTGATCGCTATGGCCGGGTGGACGTGGCGGTCCATAACGTCGGCGGTACCATCTGGGCCAAGCCATTCCACCTCTACCCGATTGATCAGATCGAAAAGGAGATTCAGCGCTCACTCTGGCCGACCCTCTGGTGTTGCAGAGCGGTGATTCCACAGATGGTGGAGCAGCAATCCGGCTCGATTGTGAATGTCGGTTCCGTGGCTACCCGGGGTATTAATCGGGTGCCCTACTCGGCGGCGAAAGGTGGCGTGGCGGCAACCACTGTCTGCCTGGCGATGGAGCTGGCTGACTACAATATTCGGGTTAATTGTGTTGCCCCCGGTGGCGTCGACGGCGGCGAGCGGGCCGTGCCCCGCAATCAGGGACTGGGCGATTATGATCAGATCGACGCCGACGGCATTAAAGGGGTGATGGACCAGACCTTTCGTGACACTCCCATGGGTCGTATGGGCACGCCGGATGAGCTGGCTGCTGCCATTGCCTACATGGCCTCGCCCGATGCCGGTTACGTCACGGGTGAAGTCATGCACTGCTCCGGCGGCGGCACAGGACTGCGCTAGCTGTTTTTGTTTTGTAGGAGCGACTTCAGTCGCGACCCAGTGGTTCGGTTGCCCCCGCTGTCGCGACTGAAGTCGCTCCTACAAAAATGTGCAAAAAATCTGGGCAGATAGGTGCAGTTAGCCCAGTTCTCTTTTTACCTTACCCAAGACCCAGAGGGCACTGGCGATCCAGATGAGATGGATCACCACGGTAACGTAGCCGATGGTCGGATCTTCCAGGCCACCAGCAACGCTGTAGATATCCCATGCTCCGTCAACTATTTCGGTGACGATGGCGACCCAGATTACCCCGAGATAACGTTCCGGGTGTTTGGCGAGCGTGCCGGCCCAGATAAGAACTACGCCGATCGCGGCCAGTTGAATGCCGACAATGAGCCAGGCATCCAGCAACAGCTGAAAGGAGTCGGTGCCCTGGTGGAGTTCAACGCCGGGGTACATGCCAGGGATTTGCGGCGCCCAGATACTGGGCCAGAGGGCGACCAGGTTGAGGAGATAGAACAGCCCCATCAGGGTCATCCAGATTTTTGCTGCTTTCATGGTGAATACCTCGTGATTGGTTCGCGTTACTTCCTGCCGCTGAGGGAGTCGAGGGCGGCGGCAGCAGATTCGCTCTCGTCGGCCAGGCCGGTTTGCCAGACATCGATAGTTTCCGGACTCATCGATAGCTGACGGGGATTAAAGAGCTCGTCTTCGCCAAACTGGCGGGCACCATAACTCATTTCGGCGACGCCATCCGGGCCTAGAAAATAAAAACCGATTGAACCAGAAGGGCCGTGGCGCAGTAAATCCAGGGTGATTTCATAGCCGAGTTTTTTCACCCTCGCACGGGCGCGCATGACATTGTCCAGGTCTGGTGGCTGAAAACAGACGTGGTGAAACCCGTTGGTCTGCCCCGGTGTCATCGCAAACCCCATGCCGTGGTGCCAGCCATTTCTAAAATGGGCAAAAAACATCATTTCGCCGATTCGATCAGAAACCCGCATGCCCAGTAGACCGGTGTAAAAATCCTCAGTATTACCCAGATGCTCAATATTGATTACTACGTGTTGAATTTCGAGCAGCTCGACCGCAATTGGACGTGGCGGCGTGGCCATGGCGACCATGTCGCTGTAGAGCTCCAGCGGGTTGCCGGCCGGGTCATTGAACCGCAGGTATTCGACAATGTGGTCCTCCTTGAGGGCGGTGCCGGTCTGCACATCGATACCTGCGCCGGTCAGTTCGTTTTCAAATCTGGCCAGGGTTTCCCGGTCGGCCACCTGAATGCCGACCCTCGCCAGACCCGGCTCGCTGGCCTGATGCAGGGCAATCCAGTGATGTTGCATGCCGCCACGCAGAAAAGTTTTGTCTTCTCTTCGCTCACTAATCTCCAGCTGCACTGCCTGAGTCCAGAAAGCGATGGACTGGCCCATGTTGGTGGTATTAAGCGCGACATAACCGAGTCGCTCCGGGCGTAACGTTTGCCAGGTCATAACCTTGGTCTCCTGCAGGGTAGGGTGCAGTGCAGGCTACCGCAAGGTGGTCATGAATAACAGGCGGTTGATGGTTATCGAGAAGCAATCAGTGGGGCTGACGCATTGCAGGCTCTGGTTGCGGGTATTAGCCAGCGGTTGACGATATCGGCCAGTGCCTCTTTGCGATAGGGTTTGGCGAGGTAGTCGTCCATGCCGGCGGCCAGGCAGCGCTGGCGATAGTCGCCCTCGGTGTTGGCGGTGAGGGCGATAATGGTCTGGTGTTTGCCCGTGGTTTTTTCCTGTTCGCGGATTCGTCTGGTGGCGGCATAACCATCCAGTACTGGCATCTGGCAGTCCATTAGCACCAGGTCAAAGGTCTCTTTGGCTAGTCTGTCCAGTGCTTGCTGACCATCTTCAGCCACCGAGATCTGCATGCCCAGTTTCTCGAGCATCCGGGTCGCTACCTTACGATTTATTTTATTGTCCTCGACCAGCAGCACCCGCCCCGGCAGCGGCGTTGTTAAATCGTTGGTATCCGGCTTGTTAACGGTGCCCAGGTTGAGCAGTTCTTCGCTAAAGCCCAGCAATTGTTTGCTATTGATGGGTTTGTATATCTGCCGGAACTGCTCCGGAAGTCCTTCGATTGACTGGCCATATCGGGCGATAACCAGTGTGGGCAACATTGGCTGGGATATCCAGTGTGCGCCGGCGTCATCGTCAAGCAGTTCTGAGTCGGCGACTACCAGATCAAAAGCAGAGCCATCGACGAGCAGGTCCGGCAAATTGTGCTGCCAGATGGGCAGGTCGGTGACCTGCATCTGGGCGCGATGACAGAGCACCGCGATGGATTCTCGAACCGATGCGCTCCGGGTGACTATTAATACTCGTTTGTCCCGCAGACCAGGATGCCCGAATGGCTGAGCTTTGGCGCTGGCCAGCGGCAGGGTAACGGTGAAGGTGGAGCCCTGGCCGGTTTCGCTGATGACGGAAATGGTGCCGTCCATCAGCGTGATTAGTTGCTGGGAAATTGCCAGGCCTAACCCGGTGCCACCATATTGCCGAGTGGTGGAATTATCAGCCTGGGAAAAGGACCCGAAAATGGCGTCCAGCTTGTCCGCTGGAATACCAATCCCCGTGTCGCTGACATCAATGCGGAGCTGGTCGGTTGAGTCACCGTGCTCCTGGCTGACGCGGCAGACAACTTCACCCTGTTCGGTAAATTTCATCGCGTTGCCAATCAGGTTGGTGAGTATCTGCCGCAGGCGCGTCAGGTCGCTCACGACATGGGTAGGCAGTTTTGGATCGAGAATAGTAATCAGGTTAAGATTTTTCTCCGCAGCGGGCTTGCCAAAAATGGCTGCGACGTCTTCAAGCAGTTCCAGCAGGTTTAACGGTTCTGCTTCGATAATCAGCTTGCCAGCTTCAATTTTTGAATAATCGAGGATGTCGTTAATCAGGTCTAGCAGGGCGTTACTGGAATTGAGCGCCGTGCCCAGGTAACTGGCCTGTTCGACATCGACCGGGGTTTCGCTCAGTAATTGCAGCATGCCCATTACGCCGTTGAGCGGTGTACGAATTTCGTGGCTCATGTTGGCCAGGAAGGTGGCTTTAGTGGCGGTGGCGGCCTCGGCCACTTCTCGAGCGGTGATGAGTTCTTTCTCGTAAGTAATTCGCTCGGTGATGTCCCGTGCCGTGCCGTGTATCTGTACCGCCTGATCGTAGTTGATATGCTGGACAAGATTCCACTCCACCCATATCCAGTGGCCGTCCTTATGCCGAAAGCGGCGGATCAAACCGTTAATCACGCCGCCGTCAGTCTTCATTCTGTCGAACAGGCCGGAGACACCCATCTCCACGTCATCGGGTTTAACCAGCGGCAAAATATTGGTACCGATCAATTCTTCAGGCTGAT
>Ga0209273_10000509_pt1 | contig 48993 bp, 49 predicted proteins | sample tdAd471_FD_187126 | JGI IMG/M metagenome (GOLD analysis project Ga0209273, IMG submission 187126) | Marine sediment microbial communities from the Atlantic coast under amendment with organic carbon and nitrate - tdAd47.1 (SPAdes)... | ecosystem: Environmental > Aquatic > Marine > Coastal >...
GGATGAAGTAGGTACCGTATTACAAGTAGGTGATGGTATTGCCCGTGTGTATGGACTTGCCAATGCCCAGTATGGGGAGTTGGTGGAGTTCGATGGTGGTATGCAAGGTATCGTTCTTAACTTGGAAGAAGACAACGTAGGTGTTGTATTGTTGGGCCCATCCAAAGAGATTGTGGAAGGTGCTACTGTTAAAAGAACCGAGCGTATTGCTTCCATCAACGTTGGTGAAGGAATTGTTGGCCGTGTGGTGGACACCCTGGGAAAACCTATCGACGGTAAAGGACCTATTTCCGGGGAAACCTACGAAATGCCTTTGGAACGTAAAGCTCCTGGTGTAATTTTTAGACAACCTGTAGATGAACCTATGCAAACAGGAATCAAGGCGATTGATGCCATGATTCCAGTAGGTCGTGGACAAAGGGAGTTGGTGATCGGGGATAAGCAAACCGGTAAGACCACTGTTTGTATCGATACCATCCTTAACCAAAAAGAATTTTACGATGCCGGTGAACCTGTATATTGTATTTATGTTGCCATAGGTCAAAAAGCATCTACGGTAGCCGCTATCGCCAACACCTTGGAAGAAAAAGGGGCATTGGCCTATACGACCATTGTGGCCGCCAACGCATCCGACCCTGCCCCTATGCAGGTATATGCTCCGTTTGCCGGTGCAGCTATCGGAGAGTATTTCAGGGATACAGGGCGTCCAGCCTTGATTATCTACGATGATTTATCAAAACAAGCCGTTGCTTACCGTGAGGTGTCTTTGTTGTTGAGAAGGCCTCCGGGACGTGAAGCATACCCTGGTGACGTTTTCTTCTTGCACTCAAGATTGTTGGAGCGTGCCGCTAAGATAATAGCCGATGACGATATTGCGAAGACCATGAACGACCTTCCAGAGGTATTGAAACCCATGGTAAAAGGTGGAGGTTCTTTGACTGCACTACCAATTATCGAAACACAGGCAGGTGACGTATCCGCTTATATCCCGACCAACGTAATTTCCATTACTGATGGTCAGATATTTTTGGAGCAAGACTTGTTCAACCAAGGGGTTCGTCCTGCGATCAACGTAGGTATCTCCGTATCGCGTGTGGGAGGTAATGCGCAGATCAAGTCCATGAAGAAAGTGGCAGGTACCTTGAAGTTGGACCAAGCTCAGTTCCGCGAATTGGAAGCCTTTGCCAAGTTCGGTTCCGATTTGGATGCCGCCACCTTGAACGTTATTGAAAAAGGACGTAGAAACGTGGAGATCTTGAAACAAGGTCAGAACGATCCATTTACCGTGGAAGATCAGGTAGCCATTATCTTTGCAGGTTCCAAGAATTTGTTGAGAAATGTTCCTGTGGATAAGGTAAAAGAGTTTGAAAAGGATTACTTGGAGTTCTTGAACGCCAAGCACAGAGATGTTTTGGACACTCTTAAAGCCGGTAAATTGACCGATGAAGTTATCGACACATTGACTGCTGTTTGTAAAGACCTGTCAAGCAAGTATAAAGCATAACAATTGTCATTCCTGTACCCTGAGCGTAGTCGAAGGGAAGCAGGAATCCGTAACCAAAAAGATTCCGCATCAAGTGCGGAATGACAAAGAAGCATATGGCGAATCTAAAGGAAATACGTAACAGGATATCATCCATCTCATCAACGATGCAGATTACCAGTGCCATGAAAATGGTTTCTGCTGCAAAGTTGAAAAAGGCACAGGATGCTATTACGGCTATGCGTCCCTATTCGGACAAGCTTACCGAGCTTTTGCAAGGGCTTAGTGCCAGTTTGGAGGGAGACGGAGGAAGCGAGTACGCTGACAAAAGACCCGTGAACAAAGTTTTGGTTGTTGCCATCACTTCGAATAGAGGTCTTTGTGGTGGGTTCAACTCCAATATCATCAAGCAGAGCAACAATTTGGTGACCAACAAGTATCCCGGTAAACAAGTTGATTTCTATACCATTGGTAAAAAAGGAAACGATATTCTTCGTAAAAAGCATACGATTTTAGGTGACCAAAGCAGGGTTTACGATGACTTGACCTTTGACAATGTTGCCGAAATCGCTGAATTGTTGATGCGATTGTTCACCAAAGGGGATTACGATAAAATCGAGTTGGTGTACAACAAGTTCAAGAATGCCGCTACGCAAATCGTGATGACCGAACAGTTTTTGCCCATCGTTGGCGCAGAAGGAGAGGAAGCCATTGCGGCGGATTATATTTTTGAGCCGTCCAAAGAGGAAATCGTTAAGGAATTGATTCCTAAATCCTTGAAAACACAATTGTTCAAAGCTCTTAGGGATTCTTTTGCGAGTGAGCACGGTGCGCGTATGACGGCCATGCACAAAGCAACCGATAATGCCGCCGAACTTAGAGATGAGTTGAAACTGACGTACAACAAAGCACGTCAAGCAGCAATTACCAACGAAATCTTGGAAATTGTTGGTGGAGCGGAAGCGTTGAACAATTAGAATTACAGTATTTCTATATAATTGGAGGCCACCATTTCGGTGGCCTTTTTGTTTTTCTTAGTATTACAGCTTATGGCTTTTGCGTAACTTGTAGCCACCTAATCAAGGTTTTTAAAGAAGCAACACCTATTGAATCCACTTAAAAGGCTTTTTAAACAAACATTTATCTATGGTTTGGCCACGGTATTACCGCGGGTGCTCTCTTTTCTATTGGTGCCCTTGTACACATCGGTAATGAACCCCGAAACCTATGGTGAGATATCAGTAATCTTCTCCTGGTTTGCCATTTTTAATGTGGTGCTTGCATACGGTATGGAAACGGCTTTTTTCCGTTTTTTCAATAAGTATTCGGATAAAGAGAACGTGATTTCAACTTCGTTGATTTCATTACTGATATCCTCCTTAATCTTTTTTGTAGTATCACTGATTTTCAAAGAAACTTTTGCTTCGCTAATAGATGTTCAGGAGTCCCTGATGCTCTACATCATATTGATTCTGGTTTTGGACGCATTGGCCATTGTTCCTTTTGCTTGGTTGAGGGCAATGGAAAGACCGCTTCGATATTCCATTGTAAAGGTGACGAGTGTGGCAATGAATTTACTATTGAACATCTTTTTCTTGACCATATTACCAGAATTGGCTGACAAGGGGCCGTCGTTTTGGGCAGAAATCTACAAAGAAAATTTTCAGATTGAATATGTCTTTATTGCCAATGTGATTTCCAGTGGAATTGCCTTATTGTGGGTGAGTGGAATCTATTTTGATAGTAAATATAGTTTTGACGAGCGTTTGTTGAAGCAAATGCTCAAATATTCCCTACCTATAATGGTAGCTGGACTTGCATTTACAGTAAACGAGGTTTTTGACCGTATTCTCTTAGATCGGTTGTTGCCAGAAGATATTGCCAAGGCAGAAATCGGGAAATATTCCGCCTGCTACAAGTTGGCGGTATTTATGACGCTGTTCGGCACCGCCTTTCGATTGGGGGTTGAACCTTTCTTTTTTAGTCACGCAAACACCGATAACCCAAAGAAAGCCTACGCCCAGATTACCAACTATTTTGTGATTATGGGAAGTCTAATCTTTTTGGGCGTGATGGTGTTTATTGATCCTTTGAAAAAATTATTGGTTCGGGATGCCGCTTTTTGGGAAGCTTTGGACGTAGTTCCCATCATACTTTTGGCAAGCTTCTGTTTGGGCATCTACCACAACCTGTCCGTATGGTACAAGGTAACGGACCGAACCAGGTTCGGGGCTTATATTTCATCTGTAGGAGCCATCATTACCTTGGCCATCAACATAAGCCTAATTCCAAAAATTGGTTATATGGCATCGGCCTGGGCCACTTTAGCAGCTTATGGTAGTATGATGATCTTGTCCTACTACTTTGGAAAGAAATACTACCCCATACCCTACAATATGCGAAAGATAGTCTTCTACCTATCCGTATCCCTGGTATTTTCAATACTTTCGTTCTATGTTTTTAATAGAAATTTAATAGCCGGTAGCATACTGTTTTTGTTATTTTTGGGGTTAATATATAAGATGGAAGGAGATAAATTACGAAGCATATTAATAAGACGTGAAGATTAAGATCATTAACAAATCGGGCCATAAGTTGCCGCATTACGAAACCCTTGCCTCGGCAGGCATGGATTTAAGGGCAAATCTAGAATCGCCTATCACTTTAAAACCTTTGGAAAGGGCCATTGTCCCAACGGGACTTTTTATGGAACTACCTGTAGGTTACGAAGCGCAAGTAAGACCACGCAGTGGATTGGCGGCCAAAAAGGGCATAACCGTTTTAAATGCTCCAGGCACTATTGATGCCGATTATCGTGGAAACGTTGGGGTAATCTTGGTGAACCTGTCCAATGAAGACTTTACCATAGAAAATGGGGAACGCATTGCCCAAATGGTGATTGCCAAGCACGAACGTGCCCAGTGGGAAGAAGTTGAAACCCTTTCGGATACCGATAGGGGCGAGGGCGGATTTGGAAGTACCGGAACTAATTGAAAGAAGGAATGTCAGGTCGAGCGTAGTCGAGACCTTTTTTAAATAGAGTATAACCTTAAAAAGATACCCGCCTCCGCGGGCATTTATATGAAAATAATAGTTCCAATGGCGGGAAGAGGATCCCGTTTAAGACCACACACATTAACAGTTCCAAAACCATTGATTCCAGTTGCTGGAAAGCCTATTGTTCACAGGTTAGTGAGCGATATTGCCAAGGTGTTGGGAGAACCCATTGACGAAGTTGCCTTTATTTTGGGCGATCCTGCCTTTTTCGGCGAAGATGTGGTGCAAAGTTTAATGGAATTGGCAAGAGAGTTAGGGGCCAAAGGGTCCATTTACAGACAGGATAAACCCCTTGGAACTGGCCATGCCATTATGAGCGCCAAAGAATCCTTGAGCGGCCCCGCGGTAATTGCTTATGCCGACACCTTGATTCGTGCCGACTTTGATTTGGACAAATCTGCAGATAGCGTTATATGGGTGAAACAGGTGGAGCGCCCAGAGGCCTACGGAGTGGTAAAGCTAAATGGAAACAAGGAAATCGTTGAGTTGGTTGAAAAACCACAAGAATTCGTTTCTGACTTAGCTGTAATCGGGATTTACTATTTCAAAGATGTTGGAGTCCTTAAAAATGAACTACAGCATGTACTGGACAATGATATAACCCATGGTGGCGAATATCAAATCAATGATGGCATTAAACGAATGATGCAAAAGGGCATGAAATTTGTACCAGGTAAAGTGGATGAGTGGATGGATTGTGGCAATAAAAATGTTACAGTGGAAACCAATCAGCGCATGTTGGGATTTTTGGAAAAAGAGGGTGAAAATATGATGGCCGACTCTGTACAACAGGAAAATGCGAATATTGTGGAACCCTGTTTCATCGGAGAGAACGTGGTACTCAAAAACACTACTGTTGGACCTTTTGTTTCGGTTGGTGCAAACACCGTAATAGAAAACTCAACTATAAAAAATAGCCTCATCCAGAGCGACAGTAAAATAAGCAATGCGAATTTGGACAATGCAATGATTGGCAACCACGTTGTTTATAATGGTAATTTTGAGACCATTAGTATTGGAGATTATTCCGTTTTGGAATAACTTTAGAAGAGATTTTTGGTTTGATGGGGGCTTAGGGATGTTAATATGAAAAGGAAACTTCTTGTTTGGATGGTTTTGGGAGCATCAATGGTGATGCATTACAGTACCTATGCCCAAGAAGAACAGGAAAGTGCCGAGGTCTACCTCGAAGAATATACCGATGAGTTTCAAGAAAATTTCTTTGAAGCCTTAAAGCAAAAAGGTATCCAGAATTACGATAGGGCGGTGGATTTGCTGCTTAAATGCAAGCAATTGGAAGCTGAGAATAGTGTGGTGGACTACGAACTGGCCAAAGCCTATATGCTCGATAAAAAATATGTGCAGGCACAAGATTATGCTATTGATGCACTACTATCGGAACCAACCGATTATTGGTATTTGGATAATTTACTTACCATATTGCATAAGCAAGGAAGTCCGGTTGAAACCGTAAAGCAACGCATACCATACGAGAACAAAAAGCTTCAGCAGAATATGGCCGTCTCTTTGTTCAAAATGAAGAAATATGACGAAGCCTCAAAAGTGCTGGATGATTTGGAAAATTCCCAACTAAAATCGGAATTGAACAGAAAAATAAATGACTCGCTACAAAAGGATAAGAAACCTGAAATAGCCCCTGTGGTTCAAAAAGAGGAGAGCCAGAATGACCCATTTGCCCAATTAAAGGCGCAAATGGAGGGATTCATAGCAGCAGCTGACTACAAATCACTGTTGGATGGATCTCGGGAAGCGCTGGATTCCTATCCATTACAACCTTTTTTTTATTACGCTTACGGAACAGCTTTGAACAACACAGGAAATCCCAACAAGGGCATAGCGGTTTTAGAAAGCGGACTCGATTATCTACTGGATAATGAAAATTTGAAGAATAAAATATACAAGCAGCTTTACGAAGGGTATTCCAAGATTGGGAACCCCCAAAAGGCAAACGAATATTTGAACAAGATCAATTCAGGATTATAATGCACTTACATAAAAATATTAATACAATTACCGTGATGATCGCGTTGCTTCTCACCCTTGGGGCTTGCAAGAGTACCAAGTCCGTTACAGGGGGGGAGGTGGACTCTAAATTATCAGCAAAGAATATAATCAATGCCCATTACTCCAATCAGCCTAAATTTAAAACCCTAAGGGGCAGGGTCAAAATCGATTATGCCAATGGCGACGATTCCCAGGGCGTAAACGTAAGCCTCCGTATGGAAAAGGACAAGGTGATTTGGATGAGTGCACCCTTAGGTGTGGTCAAAGCCCACATTACCCCCAATAAGGTTTCCTTTTATAATAAACTTCAAAACGAATATTTTGATGGCGACTTCAGTTACTTGAGCGAATTGCTAGGGACCGAACTTGATTTTGAAAAAGTACAAAACCTGATTCTTGGAAACGCCGTTTTGGATTTACGAAAAGAAAAGTTCAATACGGAAGTGTATAATGGTAATTATCAATTAAAGCCAAAAAATGCGCAGGAGTTCTTTAAAATTCTGTTCCAACTGGAACCGAAAAACTTTAAAATAGCGTCTCAGGAAATATCCCAACCAGAAAAAGCAAGACAGCTCCAGGCTAGATATACCTATCAGGATATTTCTGGAAATGTGTTGCCTGAAGATGTAAAGATTACAGCCGAGGAAGCAGGAGGTTTGACTACCATAGATTTGAATTTTCGTAATTTGGAACTCAACAAACCTATTAGTTTTCCTTATGAAGTACCCAGAGGATACAATAAAATTACATTAAAGTAATATGGACGGTAAAGTTGCATATTATGCTTATTTTCTGATGGTTATATTGTTCACTTCAGTTGAATCCCATGCTCAAACAAGTGAACAGAAAGTGTTGGAGGCCAAACGGGAACGGTTACAACAAGAAATCAAGGAAATCAACAGATTGCTCTTTGCTGAACGAAAGGAAAAGGGTTCTGTTTTGGACCAAATGGAAGCCTTGGACAACAAAATCAACGTCCGACAAGAGCTGATACGAGTCACCAACCAGCAGTCCAATTTGCTAAACAGACAGATTAATGTCAACATCAGAAACATTAGTAAGCTTCGGGAGGATTTAAAAATATTAAAGGAGGATTATGCCGAATTAATTCAAAAAACCTATCAAAATAAATCCCAAAACAGCCGATTGATGTTTCTGTTGTCTGCGGAAAATTTCTTTCAGGCGTTTAAAAGGCTTCAGTATATGCAGCAATATGCGAAGCACCGGAAAAGGCAGGGTGAGGGCATCGTCAAAAAAACCGAAGAACTAAAAACTTTGAATCAAGACTTGGTTCGCCAGCGTAAAGAAAAGGATCAATTGATTACAGAGAATCAAAGGGCAAAGGCGGAACTTTCCAAAGAAATCGAATCGCAACGAAGCCTTCTAACGAGCATCAAACAAAATGAGGCCAAATACACCGCGGCTATCGCAGAAAAGCAGAAAGAGGCCCGTAAAATTGATCGTGAGATAGAAAGAATGATCAAAAGCGCCATAGCCAGCTCCAACAAAAGCTCGGGCAAGTCCACGAGCAGTGCAACTTTTTCGTTGACTCCCGAGGCCAAATTATTGGCCGACAATTTCTCTTCCAACAAAGGAAGACTTATTTGGCCCGTGGAAAAAGGTGTGAAAAGCCAAGGATATGGGGTGTACGCGGACAAATTATATCCTGGCATAAAACACCGAAACAACGGAGTTACCATAACTACGGATGCTGGGAGCAAAGCTAGGGCCATTTTCGAAGGGGAAGTCATAGCCATTTTATCCGTTCCGGGCGGTAATAAAGGGGTGCAAATAAAACACGGTAATTACATCAGTACGTACTATAATTTGTCCAATCTGTACGTAAAAAAAGGGGACAGGGTCGCGGTCAAAGATGTTTTGGGCGAGATTAATACCAATCGGTTGGACGGCACCACCAAATTGAAGTTTTATCTTTATAAGGACTCCAATCGCCTGAACCCCGAAGATTGGATATATCAACTCTAACATTATGAAGAAAATAACAGATTTACAAGGCTCCTTTGCATTGCACAATGGGGTCCAGATGCCCTATTTTGGATTGGGTGTTTATCAATCCGAAGATGGAAGCGAAGTGATCAACGCGGTAAAAGCGGCATTGAACCACGGCTACAGACATATTGATACCGCTGCAATTTATGATAACGAAGAAGGAGTTGGCACGGGAATTCGTGAAAGCGACGTGGACCGAAAGGATGTTTTTTTAACCAGTAAGGTTTGGAACTCCGACCAGGGATACGATGCCACGCTAAAAGCCTTTGATGCCAGTTTGAAACGCTTGGAAACCGATTATCTGGACTTGTATCTGGTGCATTGGCCCAAAGGAGAACTATCCAAAGAAACCTGGAAGGCTCTCGAAAAGTTGTACAAGGAGAAAAGAGTGCGAGCTATAGGCGTGAGCAATTTTTTACAACATCATTTAGAAGACTTATTGACTTCGTCGGAGATTGTACCTATGGTGAACCAAATGGAGTTTCATCCTTATTTGGTGCAACAGAATCTGATAGATTTTTGCAATAGCAAGGGAATTCAATACGAAGCATGGTCCCCATTGATGCAGGGCAATATCTTTGATTTGGACATTATGAAGGATATGGCATCAAAATACAATAAGACCATCGCCCAGATTGTTTTGCGATGGGACCTTCAAAAAGGAGTGGTCACCATACCAAAATCATCCAAAAAAGAGCGCATTATCGCCAATTCCGACCTTTTCAATTTTGAACTATCGGAAGACGATATGCAATTACTCGATGGCTTGGAAAAGGGCAAGCGGTTTGGGCCGGACCCCGATAATTTTGGCTTTTAATTTCTTGCAATTGGCAGTCTCTTAGGATGGTTTTTGCCACGGGATTTTTCCAAATTAGAATGCCAAAGGCTCTTTTCTGGCATACCTGACCCTCAAAATATAGACTGTATTTTCCTCAATAAGATAGGAGATTCGATATCGGTGTTTCTCATACGCCCTGACATTTCCAGTATTGTTGTGCTTTAGCGTATCTACTTTATAGATTTCCGGATTGGTTGCCAATATAGCGGTGGAAACATAGATTTCTGTAATGATCCTTGACGAAGTTTCAATGGATTTTGATTCTTCCAGCAGAGATAAAAAGGCCTGGTTCAAGTCAGCTTCAGCCTTGTGTGTCCAGATTATTTTTCTGCCCATTTTTTGATGTGCTCTCCCATTTCCTCATGAGAGTATAGCTCCCCCTTCTCTATTTGGGCAATGGATTCGTCCAATTCTTTGTTATATTGCTCCAAACTGATGCGTTCGTCGTCATCGTCATTGTAGTTGTCGGCCATGGCTTTCACGAGTCTCAAGAACCTATGGTCGGCCTTCTTGACGTATTCCAGTACACTTTGTCTTAAATCCAGGATTGCCATACTGTTTTTGTATTTGTTATAGTAAAGGTACGATTTTCATTCCACAGCTATCGTGTTCATTGCATAGAGGCAGATTCCTAAGAAGTAAACAGCGCCTTGAGTTCCGTGGCGTTTTCGGGCTTCATTTTTCCCGCAAGCACCAAACTCAACTGTTTTCTGCGAAGAGCAGCGGCATAACGCTCCTTTTCCAAATTGGTTTCAGGCTCCAGCGGCGGTACTTCGGTAGGTTTTCCGGTATCATCTACAGCAACAAAGGTATAAATGGCCTCATTGGCCTTGGTACGCTCCCCGGTAAAGCGGTCCTCTATCCAAACATCGATAAATATTTCCATCGAAGTTTTAAAAGCCCTAGAAACCGCTGCTTCCACAGTTACAACACTACCAAGCGGTACGGCACGATTAAAAGCTACGTGGTTTACCGAAGCAGTTACCGTAATCCTACGGCTGTGTCTACGTGCAGCAATGCTGGCGGCTCGGTCCATACGAGCCAATAGTTCCCCACCAAAAAGATTGTTGAGGGGGTTGGTTTCACTGGGCAACACCAAATCGGTCATTACCGTGCGGGATTCACTAGGAGTTTTAGCGCGCATACCTTAAATTTTGCGCAAAGATATTGAAGTGTGGAATGCTTTTAAAGGAAAGCGGAACTATTATTTCTCGGAAAGCATCCAAGCATCCCTTGAATCTTCGACTTTTACCTTTCTCAAAAAGTCAAGTGCTTCCTTGGGGTCGTCAAAACTATCGTAGGCCACTTGGTGCAGTCCATATTTGTTTACACCCAGGTAAAATGCATTATACCCCTTGTCTTGGAGTTGGGTCACTTTCTTGTCGGCGTTTTCCTCTTCACGGAAAGCACCTGCAATAACGTGGTGCTTGCCCAATTGTTTTTTGGTCACCTTAATGTTGATGGCAGGCAATTCCAATGGAGCGCTTTCAAAAAAAGTAGCTTCTTGGATTAAGCGCGAAACCTCTTGCTGGGCATCTTGCCGGGCTGCCACTTCCTTTTGTTGAAGGTCACCATAGGTACGATAAGATGTTACTCCTAAAGAAACGGCCAATAAAAAAACAGCGGCATACTTTAACCAAGGTCTAAACGAAGATTGCTCTCTTTTTTCGGGGGTGATGATAAACGGAATGCGTTCTTCCAGTTCTTCCACCTCTTCTTTGATTATCTCGCGCTGAATGGGCGTTGCAGCAAAGGAGGAAAGACCGAAGGATGATGTCAAAAAGTTGATTTTTTCTTCAGGTTGGAACTGTATACGTTGCTCGCTATTGTGCCAAAGTTTACCAATCCCATAAAGTTCGATACTTTCACCTTGAGCCAGTCTATCTTTCCAATTTTGGGCAATATTTTCAACTTCCTGAAGCATATCTTCATACCCCAAATTCTTTTCTTTGGAAATATGGGAAACCAATAAGCCGTCATTCTTGGAAAGCTGGGCATTAAAAGAAATTGCCTTGCTCGGTGGCAATAAAGTATTGGTGGCCCTATCAATTTCTGCGGATTTCCCATGTGCTAAAAAAGCACCAAAACCAGGCACTACGACACAGTTATAATCGAACAAGAGTTTTTCTATGTATGTATCAATCCGCATAAGCACAAATATTGCAAAAAAAGGGACAGTACAAAATATGCCGGATAACTTTTTATTAACATTTGAAAAGCTGTATTTTGTGGACAACTTTGACGCCCAAATCAAATGACTGAACCTGAAATTATTGCGGCTTTACGGCTGCAAAATATTCCCAATATCGGGGATGTGACGGCAAAAAAATTAATTGCCCATTGCGGATGTCCAACAGCTGTTTTTGAGGACAAACTGCACCATCTTTTAGAAATTGACGGTATTGGTAAGATGACGTTGAAGGGCTTGTTCGACCCCGTTCATCTTGCCGAGGCCCAAAAAGAGTTTGAGTTTTTGTCCAAAGAGGACATTACCATCTCCTATTTTATGGATGATGACTATCCCTCCCGTTTAAAGCATTGCTTGGATGGCCCTATTTTATTGTTCCAGCGGGGCAACATCGACCTAGAACATCAAAAAATCATCAGTGTCGTCGGTACAAGGAACGTAACCAACTACGGAACTTCGTTTTGTAATCAATTTATAAAAGAATTGGCCCCATTAAACCCTGTTATAGTAAGTGGATTGGCCTACGGGGTAGATATTGCCATTCAAAAGGCCGCGATGGACCACGGATTGCAGACCATTGCCTGTATGGCACACGGGCTTAATCAAATTTATCCGAAGGTACACGAAAAATACCGACACAAAATAGAAGAGAACGGCGGTTTTATGACCGAGTTTTGGAGCACTAGCCAACCCAACCGCGAGAATTTCCTCAAACGCAACCGTATTATTGCTGGAATCAGTGAAGCGACCATCGTAATCGAGTCGGCAGAAAAAGGCGGCAGTCTGGTCACTGCAGATTTGGCCCACGGATATCATCGTGAAGTGTTTGCTGTTCCAGGTAGGGCTACTGATAAATGGAGCAAGGGCTGTAACGACCTCATCAAGTTTCAAAAGGCACATTTATTGATCTCCGCAGCAGAGCTGATTTACTTGTTGGGATGGGAGATTGAGGAGAAAAAGCGGGAAAAAACGGTACAAAAACAGCTGTTCGTCGAGTTGGATGAAACAGAACAGTCAATCTACTCGTACCTGCGGTTGAACGGCAAACAATTACTGGATACCGTGGCTTTAGAGTGTAATTTGCCAATTTTTAAGGCTTCTTCCACTTTGCTGAACATGGAAATGAAGGGCGTTATCCGTCCACTGCCCGGTAAAATGTTCGAGGCGGTGTAGGTTCAGTTGGCAGTGGTTCAATAGGCAGTAGGCAGTAAAGGCTTGTTGCGGCGTCATTTCGAACTGTCAGCCTGAGTGTCGCCCTGAGCTTGTCCAAGGGCAAGTCGAAGGCGATTTGGATTATTGGATTGTTCGATTCTTGGATGGTAAGGATAATGGGTAAAGGATATCTGGTCCCTGAGCGTAGCGAAGTATCTCAACAACACAATTAATCTAGGGATTCTTCATCTTCGTGTTACTCAGATTCAGAATGACACCCGTTGCACTGCATATGTTAAATGTCATACTGAGCGTAGCGAAGTATCTGGAATTAAATTAAATAAATGATGGATAAGTATTTTGTCTACATTTTGACGAATAAAAACAAAACCGTTTTATATACTGGTGTAACGAATAATTTGACCAAAAGATTAGTTGAGCATAATGACAACATTGAGCAAGGAAAGAAGACCTTTGCAGCAAAATATCGGTGCAAGCACTTGCTTTACAATGAAGAATATGACTGGATACAAGAAGCTATTGCACGTGAAATGGAAATTAAAGGCTGGGTTAGGGCTAAAAAACTAAACTTGACAAAGTCCGTTAACCCAAACTTGGATTTTTTAGAAGATGGATTTCTTTTTACATGAATTGTCATACTGAACGAAGTGAAGTATGTAAAGAAAATGGTCAAGGAAGATTCTTCGGTTCCGTAAACTCCACCTCAGAATGACAGCAGCGGTACTGTATAAGCGAAACGTCATACTGAGTATAGCGAAGTGTCCTGAATGTTGTCGTTAGTCCAGAGATTCTTCATTTTCGCTTTGCTCCGATTCAGAGTGACAAGATGTTACTTATCCATTAAATTGTACAACTAAACGAATTGAAGCATCTGAAAATCACCTTTCATCGAGACGGATGATAACAGAACAGTCACTCTGTTTTTGGGTGTAGTTTAACGGGAACTTGCCACAACAAATCGGGAGTTGGATAGTTTTAACACAAAATCCAGCGTTTTTATTCACTTAGCTAATCTTAAGATAACAGGTTATTGCCCCCGATTTCCGATAAAAAGCTAGTAACCCAACTTTTCACGAACGCGCCCCAATACATTATCGGCCACTTTACGCGCTTTTTCTGCACCAAATGCCAAAGCTTCGTCTACTTCGTTTTTATGGTTCATATAGTATTCGAATTTTTCCCGAGGCTCTTCAAATTTTTTCAAAATGAGATCGTACAATGCTTGCTTGGCGTGCCCGTAACCGTAATTTCCTGCCAAGTAGTTGGCACTCATTTCTTCAATCTGTTCAGGAGAAGCCAAAAGTTTGTACAAGGCAAATACATTGTCCTTGCTTGGGTCTTTCGGCTCTTCCATCGGTGTGCTGTCCGTAACAATACCCATAATCTGTTTGCGCAGTTTTTTATCTGTCTGGAACAAATTGATGAGGTTGCCACGGCTTTTGCTCATTTTTTCACCATCGGTTCCTGGTACGTACATGGTTTGCTCGTGCACTTTGGCTTCGGGCATCACAAAAGTTTCGCCCATTTGGTTGTGAAAGCGGGAGGCTACATCACGCGTCATTTCCAAATGTTGTAGCTGATCTTTTCCCACGGGAACAATTTCCGCATCATACAACAATATATCGGCGGCCATAAGCATAGGATAGCTGAACAAGCCTGCGTTAACATCTTCCAGCCTATCCGCCTTATCCTTAAAGGAGTGGGCCAATGTAAGTCGTTGGTAAGGAAAAAAGCAGCTCAGGTACCAGGCCAATTCTGCGGTCTGTGGAATGTCGCTCTGTCTATAAAAAACGGTTTTTTCAATATCAAGGCCAAAGGCGAGCCAAGCGGCTGCAATGGCGTAAGTATTGTTCCGTAGCAGCTCCCCATTTTTGATTTGGGTAAGCGAGTGCATATCGGCAATAAAGAGAAAGGAATCGTTCTTTGGGTCCTCTGCCATTTCAATGGCAGGTGCAATTGCTCCCAATATATTTCCCAAGTGTGGGGTTCCTGTACTTTGTATTCCGGTCAGAATTCGGGCCATGCTAAATTTTTGCTCGTAAAAGTAAGCATCCCGCACTTATAAAAAAAGAGACTTGTTTTCTTAAAGAAAAGATGTCTTCAAAGTGTAAAATATGGAAATACTTTACTTTTGACACATGCTCGGACTAATCAAAAATGTGGGACATGTATTATATAGGGTTTGGTTCTATATTTTGGTTACCGTTCCCATTCTTTTGTTTTTTCCGTTTTTGCTCATTCTCACTATTTCTGAAAAAACCTATCCCCAATTTTTCTGGCTCGCTCGAAATTTTTGGGCTCGCCCCATTTTGTATGGAATGGGCTGCTTCCCTAAAGTGATTCGTGAACAGCCTATGCAGAAAGGAAAGAGTTACATGCTGGTGGCCAACCATACCAGTATGCTGGATATTATGTTGATGCTTCATATAAGTAGAAACCCTTTTGTATTTGTGGGGAAAATGGAGTTGACCAGTATCCCCATTTTTGGTTTTTTTTACAAAAGAGTGTGCATTCTTGTGGACCGGGACAGTGTTAAAAGCAGAACGGGTGTTTATCGAAGGGCCAAAAGAAGGTTGGATCAAGGCTTGAGCATTTGTATTTTTCCCGAAGGAGGTGTTCCCGAAGAGGAGATTATTTTGGACAAGTTTAAAGATGGTGCTTTTAAAATGGCGATTGCCCATAAAATTCCTGTGGTTCCGATGACTTTTTTAGACAATAAAAAACGCTTTTCCTTTACTTTTTTCAGTGGCGGGCCCGGAAGAATCAGGGCCAAGGTGCACGAGTTTTTTGAGACGGGGATTTTGAGCACATCGGATACTTCTACCTTAAGGGAAGAGGTCAGGGAAGTTATTCTGAAGGATTTGGTTTGAATTGTTGAAAACACCTTTCTAGGCAAGATTTGGAAGCTCTAGAAGTATACTTTTAGTATGCATCCCGTTGTTAGAGCTACCGATGGTATTATGCACAATGTTGTATCCTTTTACGGTATTGAGCAATTCCACTTGGTCTTCCCATTTCATAATTTCATTGCGATAATCATTTTTAGGATAATCGGTGTGGTCTCCACTTTTAGATTGATATTGGATTTCTAGAACCACATTCTTTTCAGTTGTTTTGATGTCAACATTGAAGTGTTGGTCAACCACTTTGTTGATGCTGGATTGCTCCACGATGTTTTCGAAAACAAGAAGTATCACAAACGAGGGGATTACAATTTCTTTGAGGCTACCGTCTTTCTTTTCTATGGAAATGGAATATTCAAAAGAATCATCGTACCTCAACTTTTGAAGTTTAAGATACCAATGCAACATATCTATTTCGTTGTATAGCGAAACAGTGTCTTTTCCCAGCAGCTTTAAGTAGAAGCGTACAAGCCTGCTGAAGGTGGAAAAATAATCCAAGGCGAACTTGGTGTTCTGAGTGGTTATAAAATATTGTATCGCATTTAAAGAATTGAACACAAAATGGGGATTGAGCTGAGAGTTCAGGGTTTTTAATTTTAGCTCCAACATCTCCTCTTTTAGTTGAAATAGCTTGTGCTGTTTTTCAAGAAGTGCAGTATTGGCCCTGACACTTTTAACTTTTATAGCGCAAATGGACGCTATGGCCAAGAGCATTTTAAGATGACGTTCTGTAAAAAAACCCTTTTTCGGGTGTTCGCAATCAATTACCCCATAAAGTTGCTCTTCATAAGCAATGGGCACACAGATTTCCGAAAGTCTGGTGTCATCATCAATTATATAACGGGAATCTTGCGAGGTGTCCATTACCAACTCCGGCTTCCCTGTTTTTGCTACGGTTCCGGTTATACCTTCGCCAATAGTTATTTCCACAGGATTATAGATGGTTCGGTCTTTTGGGCTTTTTGGTCCGTATGCGGCTTTTTGCACCAGTATGCTTTGATTGTCGTCCACCAAATAGATTACACAATCCACAAAACCCAATTTGGAGATGCAATTTTTCGCTACATCCCAAAGGATATCCTCTTCGTTTTCCTTTCCCATAAGTGATTTGGAAAAGTAGACAAGGATGTCTTCGAACTTCTCAGTTTTCACAGAATCAATAAGTTGGTTAGCGTTAAGTCCTAAAGTAAGAAAAATTTTAGAATACTTTTTAATATAAAAAAGCGCTCCATTTTAATAGAGCGCTCAATTGATTGCTTAAAGGAGCAATCTTCCTAACCAACTTCTTTATACTAGAACCTAAAGCTAAATCCACTATAAACGCCAATGGAATAAGGCTGAAAACTACCGGAAACATTTGAGAAAGTGTTCAGCTGGTATTTGAAAACAGGTTCTATATTGACTCTTATCTTGGGACTGAACCGATAATTTAGCCCCATGCCCAAATTGGCACTAAAGTTTAATGGATTAATGTTGTTTGCCTCGCCCATTTCAGTAATAAGTTCGTTGGACTCCAATAGTACAGCATTGTCCACCAGGAACAATGAACTTACACCTCCAATAAGTTCAACACCGAACTTTTTATCCAAAATAGCATAATTTACCTCCAAGGGAATTTCAATATAGCCCAATTGCTGAACCATTCTTCCATCTAAAGAGGGTGCATCGGCTAAGGCGATTTCCTTGGAGTTGAAAGCAGCAGTATTTTTTGGGCTGTCTTTACTTTCCACTACAATGGTCGAGGCGTTTGAGTTGTAATCAATATTGGCCAGCTTATCCGTGGAAGCGGCGCGCAGAACTGAAGAAAAAACGACATTATCGGTATTGTACCCATAATTCACGCGGTGCACTCCAGAACGGATTTTCAGCTTTTTACCAACGTCATAAGCTACTGTAAGCCCATAGCTTAAATTCACCGTTCCTGACTTTGAGTTGGAAGCAAAATCCGAACTAACAGGAGAACCATCGCCGGCGGCATTAAAATACACAGGGGCCAAGGATGGGCCTATCGACCATTTTTCGCTACCGCTTGTTGCAACAGCTTCCTCTAGTTCATCTTGTTCGATAATTGCATCATAAATGGATTTTTTCTCAACTTCCCCATCTTGCTCCTCGGCATTTTGAGCAATCTGATCGCTTTCCACTGATTTTTTTGCAACGGACTGCTTCTGATCGGATTTGTTTTCACCATCATTCATCGCAATGGCACTGCTTTTTTCTGCGCCAACTTTTTCCGAAGGATGCATTTCGGGATCCCTCAAAGCGCTATTATTTGCTTGCCGATTTTCAACAGAGCCATTCCTCTGCGAAGTAGAAGCAGTGTTTTCGGCAACTGCTGAAATAACATCGTTTTCTGAGGTGTTTTTCGATTTTTGATTGTTGTTCTGTACAGCTTTCTCATTGCTTTCAGAACTGTTCACCAAACTTTCTTCCTTATCCAAAGTGATTGAAGGATCGGTAAAATCCTCGCTCTTCTCTTCTTTTGAATTGTAAGGTTCTTCGGGAACGTCAATGCTCTCCCTATCGGTGATGATTTGTTCTTCTGGTTCTGCGGCAAATGGATTGATGATCATCATCAAAATGAACAATGCGGCAGCAACACCGCCGAAGCTCCACCAAATAGGTAAGGCGCGTTTTTTCTGTTTCTTTTTGTCCAAAGAGGCTTCAATGGAGTTCCAGACGCTTTCATCCGGAACTTCCTGAAAGTCTCGAAAGCTTTCCTTGAACAATTGCTCTAAATTCTTTTTCCCCATCGTTGATCTAATTAAGCAATGTTTATTTTGGCTTTTTCTATTCTATCCCTCAAAATGGCCTTGGCCCTTGCCAAATTGGATTTTGAGGTTCCAGTGGATGTCCCCAACATCTCACTGATTTCCTTATGACTATAACCGTCCAATACATACAAGTTGAACGTCAACCTGTATTTATGCGGCAGCTCTTGAATATACCCCAGCAGCGTGGACAGACTAATGTCCGAATCATCTGTTTCCACCTCAATTTCATCTTCGTGGTTTTCCGAAATCACGTTGAGGTATTGGTCCTTCCTATATTTCTGAAGTACTGTATTTACGGTTATGCGTTTGATCCAACCTTCAAAAGAACCCTTGAAGCCAAACTGATCGATTTTATCGAAAATGGTCATAAAACTGTCGTGCAGATTATCTTCCGCCTCCGTTTTATTTTGGGAATACTTGAGGCACATACCGAAAAGAATACCGGAATATCTCCGGTACAGTTCGGCTTGGGCCTGTCGGTTTCCCTTTTTACATTTATGTATCAGTTCATCAAGATCCAAATGTTGGTCAATTCTGGATTGTTGCTATCTAATTTGTGGATGCCTCCTCCGCTATCGGAACAGAATATTCCAGATAAGTGGCATTCCCTTCATCATCATCGCCTGCATAAAACCTAAAAACATAGTCTTTTGTGTAAATCACATTAAATTTGAGTGTGGCCACAACTTCTTCCACCGCTTCTGTGCAGGCACGGTCTTCGTCGGTTAGGACAGAACCCACTACTACCACATCGCGGTCGGTCTCCGCAGTTTGCGATACATCAAAACCTTCAAAAAAGGTACAACCATTAGGTCTTTGGTAAGTTACTTCAATATCGTAAGTTTTTCCAACTTCGAACGATTCTGGCATCTTGGCCTCAACAGTATTTAAGGCAGTAAAGTAAAAATTTGGGGAATCATCGTCCACTTCACAAGAAACGAACAACGAGCATGCCATAATCAACATAAATGGCATCAGCACTTTTTTCATAATAATCCTTTTTATTCCCTAGATGTGCAGCACAGACAAGGGTTGCGTAGGATTTTCACAACTAAAAGTTAATCTCCCTAAAAAATCGATGAAAGGGTTATTCGCTTAAGGCCGAAATGGCTTCCCTGATTTTCCCTTCCAATTCATCGGATAGTTCTGGATTATCCATCAGCAGTGATTTTACCGCATCTCTTCCTTGGCCCAATTTGGTGTCACCATAACTGAACCAAGATCCACTTTTCTTGACAATTTCGTAGGCAACCCCCAAATCTAGAATCTCTCCGATTTTGGATATTCCTTCGCCATACATAATGTCGAACTCCGCTGTTTTGAAAGGAGGGGCTACTTTGTTCTTCACCACTTTCACCCTTGTTTTGTTACCCTGCACATCCCCCTCGGTACTTTTGATCTGAGTGGAACGCCTAATATCCAATCGCACGGATGCATAGAACTTAAGGGCGTTACCACCGGTGGTTGTCTCTGGATTTCCGAACATTACCCCGATCTTTTCCCTTAATTGGTTGATGAAGATTACGGTACATTTTGTTTTACTGATGGTTGAAGTCAGTTTTCTTAGCGCTTGAGACATCAATCGAGCGTGCAAACCCATTTTGGAGTCGCCCATTTCTCCTTCAATCTCACTTTTGGGTGTAAGGGCCGCAACAGAATCCACGATCACAATATCAATGGCACCTGAACGAATCAGGTTTTCCGTAATTTCCAAGGCCTGTTCCCCGTGATCGGGCTGGGATATGATCAAGTTGTCGATATCAACCCCAAGCTTTTTGGCATAAAAACGATCAAAGGCGTGTTCCGCGTCAATAAAAGCGGCAATGCCTCCTGCCTTTTGCGCTTCGGCAATGGCGTGCAGGGTCAATGTGGTTTTACCTGAAGACTCCGGACCGTAGATTTCGATCACCCGTCCTCTTGGGTAACCTCCTACGCCGAGTGCAATATCCAATCCCAATGAGCCAGAAGGAATTGCCTCCACATCTTCAACAACACTGTCGCCCATTTTCATAACAGCACCTTTGCCGTAGGTTTTGTCCAGTTTGTCCAGTGTTAGTTTTAGGGCTTTTAATTTTGCTTCTTTCTCTTTGCTCATGGTAAAATTATTAGGAAAGCTAAAATACCATTTCTTTCAACATGCCACAAAGCCCACGCAACCTTTTTAATAACAATGCATCTTAAGTGTACTAACTCATCTATATAGAGCTAATTATAGCTCGCAGTTGCTAGGAGAAAGAAAATCAGCTATGAAAAAGCAGTAATGGATCAAGGGGCCTTTTCAAACAGGCCCTTTTGATTTTCTTTCCTTATTATTTCTATCTTTGCATTTAATTTTTTAAGAACCATTCTTTAACTTAATAAAGGTATAGCATGCAACTGTACAACACATTAAGTGCAAAAGAAAGGGAAGCCCTTATTGAGGAGGCCGGTAAAGAACGGCTTACCATCTCTTTCTATAAATACGCACACATCGGGAACCCTCAAATTCTGAGGAACCATCTTTTCTTAGCTTGGAACGATATGGAAGTTCTGGGACGTATATACGTGGCCCACGAAGGAATAAATGCACAACTTTCGGTACCTGCGGAAAACTTCGATATTTTTAAGGAGCATTTGGACAGCATCACGTTTTTGGAAAATGTTCGATTGAACATTGCCATTGAGCAGGACAATAAATCCTTTTTAAAATTAAAAGTGAAGGTGCGCAAGAAGATTGTGGCCGATGGCTTGAACGACAACACTTTTGATGTTACCAATAAAGGAATCCATGTTGGTGCCCAACAGTTCAATGAACTCATTGAAGACGAGAATACCATTTTGGTAGATATGCGCAACCATTACGAAAGCGAGATAGGGCATTTTAAAAATGCCATCACACCCGATGTAGATACTTTTCGTGATTCTTTGGACATTATTGAACAAGACCTTGCCGAGCATAAAGAAGACAAAAAATTGGTCATGTACTGCACCGGAGGTATCCGCTGCGAAAAAGCCAGTGCCTATTACAAACACAAGGGCTTTAAAAATGTGTACCAGCTGGAAGGCGGGATTATTGAGTACACCCGACAAGTGAACGATAGAAACTTGGAAAATAAATTTATGGGCAAAAACTTTGTTTTTGACCACAGAAGAGGGGAACGCATTTCCGATGAGGTGATAGCGCATTGCCATCAATGTGGCAAAGCTTGCGACACCCATGTAAATTGTGCCAACGAAGCCTGTCACCTGCTTTTTATCCAATGCGATGAATGTGCCGAGGCAATGAACAATTGCTGTTCTGCGGATTGCAAGGAAATACACGCATTGCCCTACGAGGAACAAAAACGTTTGCGCAAAGGCAAGGGAGCCAGCAACAAAATATTCAAAAAAGGACGTTCTCCCGTGTTGAAATACAAGAAGTAGCATTTCACTACTGCCACAAATTGTACTATATTTACAACAAGTAATTTTTATGAACCCTATTGAGGTAGTTTAAACGGGTAGGAAGAAATTTCATGTCACATCGAGCGCAGTCGAGATGAGTTTTTTATTTCTCAATGCATGAAGGAGTTTGTGACTGTAATCCAACTGACAACGTTTTGTTGACACCTCAATCAAGATATTAAATATGGCGTGTAGCAGTTGTTCAACCGGCAAGGATGGACAACCGCGTGGTTGCAAGAACAATGGAACTTGCGGCACTGATGGTTGTAACAAGCTAACAGTCTTTGACTGGCTTTCCAATATGTCGTTGCCCAACGGTCAAAAACCTTTTGATTGCGTTGAGGTACGTTTTAAAAACAGTAGAAAGGAATTTTTCAGGAATACGGAGAATCTCACATTGTCCATTGGAGATGTGGTGGCCACCCAAGCCAAATCCGGTCACGATGTCGGTATGGTAACCTTGACAGGGGAACTAGTGCGGATTCAAATGAAACGCAAAAAAGTTTCTCCAGACGATAAAACCATTCCCAAAATCTATAGAAAAGCTTCCCAAAGAGATATTGATATTTGGCAGAAATGCAGGGACAGGGAAGAAGAAATAAAGAAACGTTCCCGAGAAATAGCCATCTCGTTAAGGCTAGAAATGAAATTGAGCGACGTGGAATTCCAAGGAGACGGTTCCAAAGCTACATTTTACTACACCGCGGAAGACCGGGTGGATTTTAGGCAATTGATCAAGGATATGGCCAAAGCCTTTGGTATTCGTATTGAAATGCGCCAAATCGGCTACCGACAAGAAGCCCAGCGTTTGGGAGGCATTGGTTCATGCGGACGTGAACTTTGCTGTTCCACGTGGTTGACAGATTTTAGGTCCGTCAGCACCGCATCCGCCCGTTACCAGCAATTGGCCTTGAACCCTCAAAAATTGGCGGGTCAATGCGGTAAATTGAAGTGTTGCCTCAATTACGAGCTTGATATGTATTTGGAAGCACTCAAGAATTTCCCACCTTCCGATTGTAAGCTCAAAACCCAAAAAGGGATAGCTTTTTGCCAAAAAGCGGATATTTTTAAAGAGACCCTATGGTTCTCCTACAAAGATGAACCTGCTACATGGCATACGCTTTCCAAAGATCAAGTACTGGAGATTTTGGAGCGGAACAAGAAAAATGAAAAAGTGGCCAGTTTAGAGGAATATGCCGCAGATAATGTGGAGGAGGATAAAACGACTTTTGAAAATGTTGTGGGCCAGGACAGCCTTACCCGTTTTGATAGACCGAACAAGAAAAAGCGAAGAAAGAAAAAGCGAAGAAAACCAAAATCCAAAGCACCCAATGCAAAGTAAATTTTTGTTTCTACTGATTGCAGTTCTTTCCCTATCATCCTGCAATGAGTTGTTGGTGTACTCCGACTATGAGCCCATCAAAGAAGGAAAATGGGAAATGGATCAAAAACTTGAATTCCAGTTTTCCGAACTCGATTCCACAGCAACCTACAACATGTTCATCAACATCAGAAATGAAGATACTTATGCCTTTAGCAATTTATTTTTGATTACCGAGTTAGAATATCCGAGCGGCAATACCGTTAAGGATACGTTGGAATATAAAATGGCCGAACCCAGTGGTGAATGGCTCGGAAAAGGAATGGGAAGCGTCAAGGAAAACAAGCTTTGGTACAAGGAAAAGATCGATTTTCCGAATTCTGGCGTATATAAAGTAAATATCTCCCACGCCATGCGAAAAAATGGCGATGTGGAAGGCCTTCATATTTTAGAAGGAGTAACAGATGTTGGTTTGGAAATAGAAAAAGCACCCAAATTATAATGGCAAAGAAGCGTCAAAAAAAACAACAGCAGAATTTTTTTCCTTTCATTAAATGGTTTTGGATTTTATTCGGGGCAGGAGTACTTTCCATTGTCCTGATTTTTCAATTGGCCTCTTGGGGGGTCTTCGGGGAAATGCCCACCTTTGAACGTTTGGAGAATCCCGAGACCAATTTGGCAACAGAATTTATCTCATCAGACGGCGAAACCCTTGGTAAACTCTATTTGGATGACAACAGAACATGGGTAGATTACGAGACCCTGCCACAAAACCTAGTAAATGCCTTGGTGGCCACCGAAGATGCAAGGTACTATGACCACTCCGGAATTGATGCCAGGGGATTTGCAAGGGCTTTGGCCTATTTGGGGACCAAAGGCGGTGCAAGTACCATTTCCCAACAATTGGCACGGCAACTTTTTGTAGGGGTAAGATCTAGAAACTTATTTGAGGCCGTAACACAAAAAATCAAGGAATGGGTCATTGCTACGCGATTGGAGCGTAACTACACCAAGCAAGAAATTATAGCCATGTACCTTAACATTTATGATTTTGGGTACAATGCAGATGGTATTCGTTCCGCATCCAGAATTTATTTCGGAAAGGAACCCGCAGATTTAAAAACGGAAGAATCTGCCGTTTTGGTGGGGATGCTCAAAAATTCATCGCTTTACAATCCCATGCGACGTGAAGAATTGGTCTTCAACAGGCGTAATACCGTTCTCGGACAAATGGCGAAATACGGATACATCTCCGAAGAGATGAAGGATTCGTTGCAAGGAAGGGAAATGAAAATCAATTTTAACCCAGAATCCCACAGAGAAGGATTGGCCACTTATTTTAGAATGTACATGCAGCGCTATTTGAACAATTGGGTGCGCGAAAACCCAAAACCAGATGGCGAAAAATATAATATTTATCTAGATGGGTTAAAGGTTTACACCACCATAGACTCCAGAATGCAGCAAAATGCAGAAGAAGCGGTTCAGGAACACATGATGAATTTGCAGGCTGAGTTTTTTCACCAAAACACACCCGACCGGAACCCGACCGCACCCTTTTTGGATTTGAGCAAAGGAGCCATAGATACCATTATGGAGCGAGCGATGAAACGATCGCCCAGATGGCGTCATCTTAAACGTGAAGGGTTATCGGAAAAAGACATCGAAGCTACTTTTCATGAAAAGGCGGAAATGACTGTTTTTGATTGGAACAGCGATTCCTACGAAAAAGACACCATCATGACACCGATGGACTCTATTAGGTACTACAAAACATTCCTACGTACCGCCATGATGTCCATGGAGCCACAGACTGGCCACGTAAAAGCTTGGGTGGGCGGTGTAGATTACAAGCACTTTCAATATGACAATGTAATCCAGGGGTCTAGACAAGCGGGTTCCTTGTTCAAGCCTTTTGTGTATGCAGCAGCTATTGACCAATTGCGTTACTCGCCGTGTTACACTTTGCCAGATAACCAATACTGCATTGAGCCGGGCAAGCATGGAAATATGGCCGCATGGTGCCCAAAGAATTCAGATGGAACTTACTCTGGAGATGATATGTCTTTAAAAAGCGCCTTGGCCAATTCCGTAAATACCATTACCGCACAGCTAATTGATAGGGTGGGCCCTGGTTCGGTAGCCTCCATAGCCAAAAGTATGGGAATCACAAAAGAAATCCCGGAAGTGCCATCCATTGCATTGGGTACACCAGATGTAAGTGTATATGAAATGGTGGGAGCCTTTGGAACCTTTGCCAACCAAGGAGTATACGTAAAACCTGTAATGGTTACCCGTATAGAGGATAAAAACGGCACCGTACTTTATGAATACGCACCAGAAACAAAGGATGTACTCAGTAAAGATGTGGCTTATGCCATGGTCAATCTACTCGAAGGTGTTACACAATACGGATCAGGGGGAAGGCTTAGACATACCTATGGCAAGAACCAAACCGTTTATAAAGAAATAATAACGGGATATCCTTATGAATTGACCAACCCAATTGCTGGTAAAACAGGAACTACACAAAACCAAAGTGACGGTTGGTTTATGGGGATGGTACCCAACTTGGTTACAGGCGTATGGGTAGGGGGTGAAGATAGGTCAATCCATTTTAACCGTTTGTTATATGGACAAGGTGCGGCGATGGCATTGCCCATCTGGGCCTTGTACATGAAAAAGAATTATGCCAATGAGGAAATAGGTGTTTCCAAGGAAGCCTTTGAAGTGCCCGAGGAAATATCCATTAATATTGATTGCTCTAAAACGGAAGAAGAACAAGAAGAGCAAAGGATTGATACCGAAGACGACTTGGACGACTTGGATTTCTAGAACAAATCTATTTTATAGAATAAAGCCCCAAGCATATCTTAATTTGCTTGGGGCTTTTTTATTTAAATCGTAATTTCAGGGCATATAAATACGAATCATATGATCAAGAAAACAGTTGCCAATGTTGCACAGGCTTTAGAAGGTGTTAAAGACGGCATGACATTTATGCTGGGTGGATTTGGACTATGTGGAATACCTGAGAAGGCCATTGATGAATTGGTGCGCTTGGGCATCAAGGACATTACCTGCATATCCAATAATGCAGGGGTAGATGATTTTGGCTTAGGACTCCTTTTACAGAAGCATCAGATCAAGAAAATGATATCATCCTACGTGGGAGAAAATGATGAGTTTGAACGTCAAATGTTGAGTGGTGAACTCGAAGTGGAGTTGACCCCACAAGGTACTTTGGCAGAGAAATGCAGGGCGGCCCAGGCTGGTTTCCCTGCCTTTTATACCCCTGCAGGTTATGGAACCGAAGTGGCAGAAGGCAAAGAGACGCGAGAATTTGATGGGAAAATGTATGTGTTGGAACCTGCATTTAAGGCCGATTTTGCTTTTGTGAAGGCATGGAAAGGAGACGAAGCAGGCAACCTGATTTTTAAGGGGACAGCACGGAATTTCAATCCTGCTATGTGCGGAGCAGCGACCATTACCGTAGCTGAGGTGGAAGAATTATTGCCAGCCGGAAGTTTGGACCCCAACGAAATCCATATTCCGGGCATATTTGTGCAGCGTATTTTTCAAGGGGAAAAGTATGAGAAAAGAATTGAGCAGCGAACAGTGAGAATGAGACAATAAGCCGATGTGCCAATGAATCAATTTGTTTGAATTAACCCGTTGTGCATTTTGATTGAAATTTGTCAGTTCGAGTGATTTTTCTTTTGAAAAATCCTATCGAGAACCAGAATTTCAAGCCCAAAAACGATTCTCGATACAAAATTCCTCTGGAATTTAACTCGAATTGACGTTTTTGGTACAAGAAACCTTCAAAATGCACTACAAGTTGAATTAATTGTAATCTATACGAAAAACAACATGATAACTTTTAGTGAAAAGTATAGTGTTGAGTATGGTGAAAAACTTGAAAGTATTTGAAAGTTCGTAGTAGCTAACCAAGTTTTAAAGTCAGGCACATCCATAGGGCAAATATTAAGGAAACCCAAAATGCGGAGAGTAAGGCTGATTTTGTACATAAAATGAAAATTGCTATGAAGGAAGCTGAAAAAACAGAGTTTTGGCTTTTCTTGTGCAACGAACTGAAAAATTATCCAAATACTGAAAAGTTATTGGCGGAATTGTTTGACATCATCAAAATTTTGAATAAAATAATTTCGACCTCAAAAAGAAATACATAACTAGAAGTAATTGGCATATTGTCCAATTACTCAATTGACACATTATATATGTTAGATAAAAACGGAATAGCAAAACGCATCGCAAAAGAGGTCAAGGACGGATATTATGTTAATCTGGGTATTGGGATACCTACCTTGGTGGCCAATTTTGTACGGGACGATATCAGTGTGGAGTTCCAGAGCGAGAACGGAGTTTTGGGCATGGGGCCTTTTCCTTTTGAAGGGGAGGAGGATGCCGACATTATAAATGCAGGAAAGCAGACCATTACCACATTGCCAGGGGCCTCATTTTTTGATTCTGCAATGAGTTTTGGAATGATTAGGGGTCAACACGTGGACCTGACCATATTGGGGGCAATGGAGGTTGCCGAAAATGGGGATATCGCCAATTGGAAGATACCTGGAAAGATGGTAAAAGGCATGGGAGGCGCCATGGACTTGGTAGCCTCCGCAGAAAATATTATTGTGGCGATGATGCATACCAACCGGGCTGGAAAATCAAAATTGTTAAAGCGATGTACTTTGCCATTGACAGGCGTAGGGTGCGTAACCAAAATAGTGACCAACCTTGCTGTATTGGAGGTTACGGATGAGGGCTTTAAATTGTTGGAAAGAGCACCAGGTGTTTCCGTAGAAGAGATAAAGAGCGCTACGGAAGGAAGGCTGGTCGTGGAAGGCGAGATTCCCGAAATGAATATTTAATAAATATCCTTGGCATTTTTACAACATATTAAGGCTATTACACAACAATAGTTTTAAATTACCGTTCATCGAGTATATATTTGGTTATATCGAAATTTTTACCCAAATTAACACCACAAACCGATTAAACCATGGCACTAAAATCAAACACCACGATGGAAGAAAATGTTCAAGTTTACAGAAACGATTTTTTCACAGGTTTTATGCTTTTGATCAAGAAGCTTTTTATGCTATAGATCAATAGTTTCCCCCTGAAAAATATGGAGCCAACATTTTGTTAGGCTCTTTTTTTTGCGATAATTTTAAGCAAAACCTATTTTGATGCCCCTTTGCCTTCGGGAATGTGATAATGCTGATTTGGAAACCTTGGTCAAAATATCCAAGAATACCTTTGCTGCTGCTTTTGAAAAGGACAATGACCCAGAGGATTTTCAATCGTATATCGAGGAAGCTTTCCATCCAAATAAATTATCAGAAGAACTTGCCAATGAAAATTGTCTTTTCCATTTTGTCTATGATGATGAAGTTCTGGTAGGATATTTCAAACTAAATATTGAAGCCGCCCAGACCGATGTACACGACCCAAATGCTTTGGAAATTGAGCGTATTTATGTACTGGGAGATCATCAAGGCAAAAAGATCGGCACGTGGATGCTACAGCAAATTATAGCAAAGGCCAGAGACTTGGGGAAGGAATATATTTGGTTGGGGGTATGGGAACACAACCCCAAAGCCATCAGTTTTTATCAAAAGCATGGCTTCATCAAGTTCGGCGAACATCCTTACTATATTGGGACGGATAAACAAACCGATTGGCTGTTGCGGCTAGAGCTTAAGTAGATTATCCAAATACATAATATCACCTTCAGCTTGCAGCTTGTAGGCAAAGGAGTTTTCAAAAGCGGCATGGATCAATAAAGAGATGGCCTTGGCGTTTAATTTTGTCAAACTATTGGTGCGGTAGACTACATCTCTGATCGTGGAAAAACTTACATTGCTCTGTATGGCGATATTGGCAAAATCGTTTTTGGAGGTGTTTCTTCGCAGTACTTCGGATAGCGTTTCAATGATCGGCTTTCCATAATCTTCCTCTTTAAAGATTATTTCTTTTTTTATGATTGGCCCGAGGCCTTTAATAGAACCCATATATAACTTTGGTTTAAATAATTATATGCCGGGGTCAAATCCTATTTTCTATATTTGACTTGTAACCCAATTACAGAAAACTAGATAAATTGCTGCGCTGAGCATGTGTTGCGTAAAAATATTACACAATATAGAAATAAATGTATATAATAAAGCAGTTAAGAAGAAAAAATAATCTCAGCCAATCACAATTGGGCGAAGAAATTGGGGTTAGTCTGCGTACCATTCAGCTCTACGAACGCAAGGATGCCAATATTCCCATTAAAAACCTCACAAAGATTGCCGAGTATTTTGGACTCACCATTGCCGAACTCTATATGCACGAGGTCAACGATATGGGAGAGGCCTACACCAAACGGCAACCGTTTACCAAGCACGGCAGTGTTTTTTACCCCTTGGAACACGGGAAGTACTTGGTAATGGCGCCATTGGTATGGGTGGAGTGGCATCAAAAATACATTGAGGGCATACAACAGGAAAATCTTAGCAATCCGTTTCAAGGAGGTTTTATTATTGATTTCTTGACCGATGAACCCCATCGCATATTTGAGGTTTCGGGGGATTCCATGGATGATGGTACATCCGACGCGATTCCGAACAAGGCTTACGTGCTTGGATTGGAAATCAAAAAAGAATCGTTGACGCGCAATAACGATACCTATTGGAATCAACCTTATGTATTGGTTTGTTCGGATAGAATAATCTGTAAACAGCTTACAGGGTACAATAGGGAAAACAAGGCGTTTTTATGCCATAATTTGAATACCTCGCCCGAATTTCAGGATTTTGAATTGCCTTTGGATGATGTGTTGCAAGTTTTCAAGATTGTGAAAAAGCAACTTTGACTTTGTCCAGATGGTCCAGTACTTCTTCCAGACATTCATCTAAGTTTTTCTTAACCTCCGTTTCCCAAAAGCGGAATACTTTGTATTCTTTTTCTTTTAAAGCTTTATTCACCTCTTCGTCCCGTTGCATGTTGCGTTCAATCTTTGGAATCCAGAAATCACGATTGGTCTTTATTTTTTCTTTGCGTTCTTCCCAATTGTAGCCGTGCCAGTACTCGCCATCAATAAATATGACGGTCTTGTACTTTTTTAGGGCGATATCAGGCTTTCCTATGAGCTTTTTGTAGTCGATACGGTAGCGGTAACCATATTGCCACAACGCCTTTCTGAAGGCAAGTTCTGGCTTGGTGTTCTTGCCCCGGATTTTTCCCATAATCTTGGAACGCTGTGGTGTAGTGTAAAAACCCGATTCTTCATTGAATCGCGGTACTTTAATGCGTTCTTTTGGGTATTGTTCGGACATAACTGGGGAAAAGTATGGAAGAAAAATACCAATCCATACAATTTTGAAATTTAAACTTTTGGAATTGATTACGTTTTAAAGGTATTAATTAAAACTGGAAACCAATTTTCCTGCAAGACCTGTGATCATATCCAATTAAGCAATAAACTATTCTCAAAGACCAACACCATTCTGAGGTAATGAAAAATCTAATGTGAATTAAAGCCGCTCTAGTTTTTATAAAACTTTGTGCTTTTTATGCCAGCGTAATCCTGAACTACCAAAACGTACAATCCGTCTGATAGGGATGAAACGTTGATGGAGCCTTGGGTCTTCCCTTTTTTAATAACGTTTCCAGCAGTAGTAACGATAGAGAACTCGGCATCCTTTGACAACTCCGCATTCACGTTTAAATAATCAACAGTAGGGTTTGGATAAACAGATATATTCAACTCTTGGGGAATAAACATCGGAGTGTTTGCAATCAATGCTGTTTCTTCTCCGTTGAATTCAAACTGAATGGTTTCCGAAAACTCGGACAACACGCTCTCCGTACAAATGGAGCGAACACGGGCTTCGTACACTTTCCCGACTTCCAAATTGGCAATCTCAAAACTGTTTTCCCAAATCAATTCAGTGCTCCAGTTGTTCATGTCAACACTTTTATACTGGACTTCGAACAAAGTTTCTTCAGCCTCTTTCCAGGAAATTGTAGCGTTTTTGTTGGATGAACTTTGCAAATCAATATGGGATGGGGTCTCAATGGAACAATTCGAAACCTGCGCTCCCGTAACGATCAAAGAAAAATCTTGGAGACCATTCTTCAATCCCCCTTTGTGTAAAACGGTTATGGTATAGCTACCCTTTGCATTTTCCACCTCAACACGCTCAAAAGGATCTACTTTATTGTCCCCTTTGGTGGCGGGGTCGTTCGCCTTGGCAGGGTTCAATTTCCAAGGCAAATAAGTTTCATCACCTTTGGTGATTCTAATATCCAAATCGTTCACCAAAGCGGCTGATGTACTGTTAAGGTCTCCTCGGTTTATATTTTCTGATTCAGGGTCGGTCCAAGAAATGGAAGCCATCAAAGGTTCGTTTTCCATCGCCAATACAGTAATGGAGTAGGTTTCTCCTTCTGACAAGGTTTCTTCATTAACCAAAGTGGTGTATTCTTTATTCTGAAGTACTTCTGCCGCAGATTTGGCATTTATTATTCCCCAGCCCATTTTATAATCCGGTCCTTTGGCATCCACATCGTCGGCAGTATGAAGCGCAAGTCCCTTCAAGGTTGATGCTTTCATGTAGCTGCCAAAAAGCTCTTCGTGATATTGCTGCAACAACAAAAGTGAACCTGTAACTCCTGGTGCTGCCATTGAAGTTCCTGCAGAAACCTGATAACTGCTATTGGTAACAGAACTTGTGGAAAGAATGTTTCCACCGTCACCGGCAAGGTCCGGTTTTACACGGCCATCATCAACAGGGCCAAAACTGCTATAACCGGTAACCGAAGCCTTTTTTAAATCTCCATTGGCATCGATTTCCGTATTGGCTCCTGCTACCGTCAATCCATTTTTTGTTGTGGTAAAGCCTAACAAAAGGTCAAAACCATCAGCGGTTTTACCAAAGTTTGGTGCTTCGTTATCGTAAGATTTCTGTGCATTGCCAGCGGCAGTAACCATTAAATAGTAAGGTGCATTGTACATAATCTTGTCCCAGTCTTGGGTAACCTTTATGTAGGCTCCAAAATACCAATCGGGCACCCGGTCGGACAAAATTCCGTAGGAATGGTTGCTCAATAAAAGTCCATTGGCAGCGGCTTCTGCCACTTCAATTTTGTCGCGGCTCCAATCGTGGGACAAGGCTTGGGCTCCATAAGCAACGCCTTTCGCATTGGGCTCTACTCCCGCAGAGATAAGGTTTCCGGTCACCAAAGTGGCATGTAGACTTACCTCATCGGCATTGTCGGCGTTTTTGGCACGGCTATCGAATTCTTGGTGAGAAGATAGGGCCACACCCGAATCCCAAACACCAACTTGCATATTTGTTCCTGTAAGTCCTAAATTTAGCAGCCCCTTGTCGTATAGTGTGTGTGCTCTGGAAGTCTGTGTAGTTGGGTCATTAAGTGTGGTATAATAAAGTGGTGTGCCATCTGTACCTATATCTTTAAGGGAAATATCGGTTCCATCCGCTCTTTTCTCTGTAGTTGTAATACTTTTGGACTTAATCAACTCATCTATTCGCTTGAGCTTGGCCTGATAGTCCATTTCCATTTCTGAAATAAAAGAGGACATATTTCCTTGGCCGTAGGAAAAATTCTCTTGTTCTTTGGTATCCCTGGATTGCCCAACTATGGAACCCACGCCCAAAAGCGAAAGTAAAATGGAGAAGATCGCTCCCTTAGCCGAAAAAGGAAATCTGTAGTCCATAATAGTTTAAGTTTAGGTAAGATTTGGACTACGAATATATAAGTATATGTAGGATTCATCGATAAAATTCCTACTTTATTCGACGAAATGCACAGTATTTTACCTCTATATGTTGTGAAAATTAACTTTTTAGTTGTGTAAATATAATCTTACATATTCTATTCTTTAGAAATACATATACTGGAAAATGATTGCTATAGCCTGCCAAATACTTTTGTCTAGCAAAGGTTCTAAAAGGTTTTCCTTATATCTGCCCTTCCATTCCCTTAAGAACCATGGCGAAAATATTCCCGCTTTCAAAAAGCTTAGCGTAACCCTTTCATGATTGTTTTTATACTTTCCGAGCTGGGTCGTCATAAAGTCGCCCATAATAATCATAATCCTTGTTGCTAAGGGGTTTAGTCTTCAAAAGCAATTTGATGACCCCTTTGTTTTCCAATTTCGTCAACACGACCAAAATAGCTGGGTGGCAACTTTCCTTCAATCCTATGCTCGAAATAACCCTCGAAATCCTATTGGCCTTATCCAAAATTTTGATTTGCTCCACCGTTTACACCCATTTAGAGTAAAATCATCATCCAACAGATAGGGGCCGTCAATGGTATCTAAAAAATTTTCGGGCTATTGTAAATCTGTTATCGTGTTTCTGCAATGGAAAATATACAATGATTGATGAATACAAAGACAAATTAAAAATAGCTTCCAAAACATTGTGTAGATTTGTATTCTAAATCCTTTGAATGCTAGAAAAGAAGTCAATAGAATATGAAAAGGCGGTACTCATTGGTGTAATGAATCAACACCAAGACGAAGAAAAAGTCAAGGAGTACTTGGATGAGCTTGAATTTTTGACCTATACGGCAGGTGGTGAAGTTGAAAGCCGTTTTGTTCAACGAATTGATGTGCCCAATCCTAAAACCTACATCGGTAGTGGGAAAATGGAAGAGGTACGCCAATTTGTAAAGGAAAATGAAATTGGTTCTGTTATTTTTGATGATGAACTGTCGCCTGCCCAACAAAACAATATTGAAAAAATACTGCGCTGTAAAGTACTCGATAGAACGAGTCTGATTTTGGACATTTTTGCCCAAAGGGCGAAGACCAGTTATGCCAGAACACAGGTGGAGTTGGCGCAATACGAATATTTGTTGCCCAGATTGACGGGTTTATGGACACACTTGGAACGGCAGCGAGGAGGAATTGGAATGCGCGGTCCCGGTGAAACGGAAATTGAGACGGATAGACGTATTGTTCGTGATCGTATTGCATTGCTCAAAAAGAAGCTTGCAAAGATAGACCGCCAAATGGAGACTCAAAGAGGTAACCGGGGTTCGTTGGTGCGGGTTGCTTTGGTAGGGTACACCAATGTGGGCAAGTCCACTTTAATGAACGTAATTAGCAAAAGTGATGTGTTTGCTGAAAACAAACTCTTTGCCACATTGGACACTACAGTTCGTAAAGTGGTACTGGGGAACCTTCCTTTTTTGTTGAGTGATACGGTAGGATTCATCAGAAAGCTGCCCACCCAATTGGTGGAGAGTTTTAAAAGTACCTTGGACGAGGTTCGCGAAGCTGACCTTTTGCTCCACGTCGTAGATATTTCCCATCCCAATTTTGAAGAGCACATTGACTCGGTGAATCAAATTTTGGATGAAATAGATAGTTCGGATAAGCCCTGTATTATGGTATTCAATAAAATAGACCAATACACTCCCGAAACCATTGATGAAGATGATTTGGTTACCGAACGTACCACAGCCCATTTTACATTGGAGGAATGGAAAAAAACCTATTTCAACAAGCTTGGTGACAAGGCGCTGTTTATCTCTGCCTTGAACAAGGAAAACATGGATGAATTCCGAAAAAGAGTCTATGATGCGGTTCGGGATATCCATGTAACCCGTTTCCCGTACAACAATTTTTTGTATCCGGAACATTTGGATGAGTACTAGGTCCAATTATTTAAGGGCAAACTTTCTCGATGAACGGTAAACCACCGATCGGTTCACAACAATTTTTGACCTGTTCACAACAAAAGTTTAGGTAGTGACCACGTAAAACATACTTTCACATTGTTTTTAAGTCATTTTAGTGTCACGCACAGATCTTACGGATCTTAACCTACTTAGACCATGGTCTTAAAAACTTGAAAAACATTTTTCACCCCACAAAAAAGCCTCCAATTGGAGGCTTTTTTTTTGATTGTATAACTCCCGTATTAAAACTTATAGCTCAGTCCCAAGGTCCAATAGGTCTGTAGTTCATTATCTATGGAATCAAATGTAGCGCCGGGATTTGGAGTGGGAGCGTTGTTTACAATATAATTAAGCGTTTCCTGCTTATTGTTTCTCAAACCAAAATCAAATCCAACCCCGATCATTTTCCATAACGTGTAACTAAAGGAGTTGGTCCAAGTCCAGTTGCTCAGATTGCTGCTCTTATAACTTTGGAATATGGATAGATTACTTTTAAAGTTGATCGCACCGATTTCCTTTGTATAATCTGCTACTATTTTAGCACCTGTCGAAGATTCAAAAATAGTATCATCGCTACTGAAAACAAAGTTGTAGTTGAGCGGATGCATCACAACAATCAAGTCTGGGATGGGCGTCCAGGTGGCACCGATACCAAGGTCAAGATAACCGGGATCATTAAAGTTGCTCATTATAGTGGTTCTGTATTCTGCCAAAGCAGAAATAGCAAATTTTTCACTCAATTTTCTTCCATAAAGCGATGAAATATTAAATACGTCCGTTGCCTCTCTAAAGCCATCATCATCCGTCGGGTCATCCTTATCGTCCAACTTTACCCAGGAAAGGTTGAGGTTAGCAGAGTTTCGCCAAAAAAACTTTTCTTGCTGTAGGTTGGCAAAAGCGTTTAAAACAAATCCAATATTGCCCGAGGAGTTGTTCGGGATTCCCTGAGCAAACCAATTGTTGAATTCTGAAATGCTGCCGCCAATAGTTCCGAAAGCACCAATTTTCCAACCGGGCAGGGCATCAATTTTCGCCTGTAGATCGTCCACTCTTTTTTGAATGGCTTTGATGGAATCTTTTTTAGGGGTAATCTGGGCTTTGAGTTCTTCCTTGGTCTGAGCATTGGCTGAAACCATGAAAAGGAAGCCCATGGCTACTAAAAGTAGTTTTTTCATAGTATGGAGTTTAATGTTTAGATGGCTAAAATAAGAAATATAGTGCCTTTTTCATTTAACGGAACACAATAAACAATGTACAATGAACAGTTGGCAGTGAGCAGTTGACAATTTACAATAACTGCGTATTTTCACCCTTAACCGATAACGGATTTTTCGCTCCACTCAGAGTAACAGGGAACGGGCATCAAACATCAGAGGAGTAAAAACTACTTTTTCCTTTTAAACAAGGGCACTGAAGAACAGGCTTCGCCGTACATGACGCTTTTGGCCACTTCTTGAATTTTGGTGACAGCCATAAGGTAGGCATTTTCTGGAACAGGTTTATTGGAACACCCTTTTATGATTACGGGTTTATCTGTAAATTCAGCAACATCCAATTGGTCCAATACAGTTTGATAGAGTGCGGTTTCCAGGTTTTCCAAGCTTCCTTGAATCACCTTTTTGGCATAAGGCTGGAGTTTGGACGCAATCAGCATAAAGGCCCAACCCGGTACAATGGCATCCGAGGAACATTGCAAAGCTACATAAGCATCTTGGTAGTTAGACCAATCGTGTTCTTCCACATGTGCACGAAACTCCTTTTCACGTAAAATAAAGCCTTCATACAACCAGTCTTTAATGTCCAATACCTTTCGCTCTCCTTTGGGATAATAATCCTCCAGGTTGAAGGTAATCAACTTGCTTTGGGCTACTCTATTTATGATTTCCTTTTCCATAATATTCAGAAGTCTGAGGTCATATATATTTTTGTTCCAAGTGCTTGACCAAGTCAGGATTGCTACTACCAAAATAAGAATATTCATTTATGGATTCCTGCGAAAGCAGGAATGACAAAATTCTTGATAAAATACGTTTATAGTGTCATTCCGCACGGATGCTGAGCGTAGTCGAAGCACAATGCGGAATCCATATTTAACTACAGAGATTCAGAAACCTGCCTTTGCCGGCAGCCAGGCAAGTTCAGAACGACTGATTTTTACAAGAGACCTAGTTCCAATTTCGCCTCTTCGCTCATCAGTTCTTGGGTCCAAGGGGGATCAAAAGTGATTTCCACCTCCACATCCTTCAACACATCAATGGATTTTACCTTTTCCTCAACCTCAACGGGCAGGGTTTCGGCCACGGGACAGTTGGGCGAGGTAAGGGTCATCAAGATCTTTACTTCGTATTCCTCGTTCACGAACACATCGTAGATCAAGCCCAGTTCATATATATCCACAGGAATCTCCGGATCGTATATTGTTTTAAGAACCTTTACGATTTTTTCGCCCAGTTCTTGTGTATCTATTGTGGTTTCTTCGCTCATCTTATGCTATTTTAAAATGGGTTCCGTAAAATTTAATCAACAAAAAAGCCGATTATTAAACAGAGGGTTGTTAATGTCAGGTCGAGTCTTTCGACTCCGCTCAAGATAAACTTAAGTCGAGACCTTATTGAAATTCTGAATTTTAACTACCTCTCGACTGCGCTCGAGGTGACAGGTTCCGTTTTTGTGGAACCAAAATTATTTTAACTGTGTTTGATAGGCAACTGCATATAATTTCAATTGCTTGATCATACTTACCAATCCGTTTGCACGAGTTGGTGATAAATGCTCCTTAAGTCCAATTTCATCAATAAACTCAACATCGGCATCAATGATATCCTGTGGTTTTTGGTTGCTGAACGCCCTAACCAATATGGCAATGATACCTTTGGTGATAATGGCGTCACTATCCGCAGTAAAAACCAATTTGTCTTCATCCAATTCGGCATGTACCCAAACCTTGCTTTGACAACCTTTGATCAAGTTATCATCCGTCTTGTACTGTTCCTCTATCAATGGAAGAGCCTTTCCGAGTTCAATCATATATTCGTAACGCTGCATCCAGTCGTCGAACATGGAGAACTCGTCTATTATCTCTTCCTGTATCTCTTTTATGGTCATGCTGTGGTTTTGTTCAAAAATACAACTCGGTGGGCTGCAATTCAAGTCTTTAAGATAAAGATAACTGTTGGGCTACAGTAACATATTTCTGGCCCGTTTTACGCCTTCGACCAACTTGTCCACTTCTTCCTTGGTATTGTAAAAGCTAAAACTGGCCCTAACTGTGCCCGGAATCTTATAAAAATCCATAATAGGTTGTGCGCAATGGTGTCCAGTGCGGACGGCGATGCCCAATTTATCCACAATGGAACCAATATCGTAGGGGTGGACTCCTTCTATATTAAAGGATATCACCGAAGTTTTGTTTACTGCAGTTCCATAGATTTTCAATCCATCGATGGTGAGCAATTGTTCGGTGGCATATTCGACCAACTCCTCTTCGTATTGGGTGATGGCATCAAAACCTATGCTGTTCATATAATCCAAAGCAGCGCCAAAGGCTATTCCTCCGCAGATGTTCGGAGTCCCGGCTTCAAACTTATGGGGCAAATCGGCGTAGGTGGTCTTTTCAAAAGTAACCTCGGCAATCATTTCGCCACCTCCCTGATAGGGGGGTAATTTTTTGAGCCACTCCTCTTTGCCATACAACATCCCAACTCCAGTTGGCCCACACATTTTATGAGCGGAAACGGTATAAAAATCTACGCCCAAAGCTTGCAGGTCGGCTTTGATATGTGCCGCTGCCTGTGCGCCATCCACCAGAACGGCCGCTCCCACATGGTGTGCGGCATCGATAATTTCTTTTATTGGATTGATGGTTCCCAAGGCATTGGAAACGTGGTTGCAGAATACCAATTTGGTCTTGTTGGACAGCAAATTGTGATACTCATCCATCATCAACTCGCCTTCCAGATTCATTGGAATTACTTTGAGGACTGCACCTGTTCGTTCGCACAGCATTTGCCAAGGCACAATATTGGAATGATGCTCCATAGCTGAAACGAAAATCTCATCGCCCTCTTTCAAAAATGAAGTGAATCCGTTGGCAACCAAATTGATACTGTCCGTGGTTCCCGAAGTCATAATCACCTCGTAAGGGTGGGCAATATTAAAGTGTTTTTGAATTTTTTGGCGCGCTGCTTCGTAAGCATCAGTGGCCTCTTGTGATAAGGTATGTACCCCACGGTGGATATTGGCATTATAGCCTTGGTAATAATCGACAATGGCATCAATGACCTGCTGTGGTGTCTGCGAGGTAGCGGCATTGTCCAAATATACCAAGGGCTTCCCATTGACCTCTCTTTGGAGGATGGGAAAATCCTTTCTAATGGCCTGTATGTCCAAAGTGGTCTCTATCATTATAAAGTCGAGGTAAAATAATTTAGCTTACAGGTCAAAACCCATACGAACTCCCAATTTATCGGCGATAATCTTGTTGATTCGTGCCTTAAGTTCCGGAATACGAACACTTTCCAATACGTTGTTGGCAAAGGCGTACATCAACAAAGCTTTGGCTTCTTTTTTGGGGATTCCTCTTGATCTTAGGTAAAAGAGTGCTTCTTCATCCAACTGACCAATGGTACATCCGTGCGAACATTTTACATCATCTGCAAAAATCTCCAACTGGGGTTTTGAGTTGATGGTCGATTTATCGCTCAACAAAATATTGTTGTTCTGCTGAAAGGCATCCGTTTTTTGGGCAATCTTGTCCACAACAATCTTACCGTTAAAAACCCCTGTGGAACTGTCACCAAATATTCCTTTGTAATCTTGATGGCTCTCACAATTGGGTTGTGCGTGGTGCACCAAAGTATGATGGTCCACGTGTTGTTTATCTCCCAAAATGGTAACTCCTTTCAAGGTAGAATCGATGCGCTCCCCATTTTGATAAAAATTCAGGTTGTTTCGAATCAGTTTTCCGCCTAAAGAGAAGGTATGTACCCTAACCACACTGCTATCCTTTTGAGATATATACGTATTGTCCACCAAAGAAGCGGTAGGCTCATCGTTCTGAACTTTGTAATAGTCCACAATGGCGTCCTTGCCTGCAAAAATCTCCGTTACGGAATTGGTAAAGACTTCGTTGCTGGTCAAACTTTGGTGGCGTTCTATAATTTGCACCTCAGCATTGTCCTCCGCAACGATCAGGTTACGGGGCTGTAGCATCAAAGCTGCCTCGTTGCCCGTGGCCAAATGCAGGATTTGGATAGGCTTCTTGGGCATTTTGTTCTTTGGAATGTAGATGTATGCCCCTTCTTTACAAAATGCAGTATTCAACGAGGTCAAAGACTCATCCTTGGACGCCGCTTTGTTGAAATATACTTCTATCACCTGCTGAAACATTGGCTTGCTGAACGCAGAGCTCATCAAACAGACATCCACACCATCGTGCGTTGTTTCGGATAGGTATGAGCTATAAACGCCATCCACAAAAACAATTTTGTAGGTGTCGATTTCGTGCAGGAAGTACTTTTTGACATCTTTATATTCCAATGTGGTCTCGTGCTTTGGAAAGATGCTAAAATCCACCTTTTGTAACCCTCTCAACGAGGTATATTTCCAAGCTTCGTCCTTTTTGGTGGGAAAGCCCTTTGTCTCAAAGTTCTTAATGGCATTATTGCGTTCTTCATGTACTGGATGATCTAAATCCAAGCCATCTTCAAAAGCCAAAAAAGAGGAGACTAATTTTTCCTTTAAATCCATTCGTTTTTAATTGTCATTCCTGCACTTCGTTTAACTCAGCATAAACTCCGACAGGAATCTAATTAATGATTCTTTTTCATTTGGATTCCCATTTTTTCATGGGAATGACAAAAACTGTTTATACCGCGGCTTCTTCTTTTAGCCAATCGTACCCCTTCTCTTCGAGTTCCAAAGCCAATTCCTTGGTTCCAGATTTTACGATTTTACCATCGTGCAATACGTGAACAAAATCGGGAACGATGTATTCCAACAATCGTTGGTAGTGGGTAATCACGATAATGGCGTTGTCCTTGCTGCGCAATTTGTTGACACCATTGGCCACGATACGCAGTGCATCGATGTCCAAACCTGAATCGGTTTCGTCCAAAATGGCCAATTTGGGTTCCATCATCGCCATTTGAAAGATTTCGTTACGCTTCTTTTCACCTCCGGAGAAACCTTCGTTCAAGGAACGGGATAGAAATTTCCTATCGATTTCCAACATTTCGGACTTCTCACGAATCTTTTTTAGCATTTCATTGGCTGGCATATCTTCCAAACCTTGTGCTTTTCTGGATTCGTTGATGGCGGTCCTCATAAAGTTGGTTACCGAAACCCCTGGAATTTCAACAGGATATTGAAATGAAAGGAAAACACCGTTCTGCGCTCTTTCTTCCGGGGATTGCTCTTGGAGATCTTCCCCTTCCAAAAAAATACTTCCTTCACCAACTTCGAATTCTTCCTTTCCGGCAATTACTTCGGCCAAGGTACTTTTACCTGAACCGTTTGGCCCCATGATAGCGTGTACCTCCCCTGCATTCACCTTTAGGTCGATTCCCTTAAGGATTTCTTTATCGTCTACGCTTGCGTGTAAATTTTTGATTTCTAGCATTTTGTAAAATTGTATTCTTACTTAATAATTGTGATTTCTACTTCGCTCAATCACCAACTTAAATGAGGTAGCAGAGCGTAGTCGAAGCTATCCTACGGAACCTTCCAAACTGATTTCCAATAGTTTTTGAGCTTCCACGGCAAATTCCATCGGCAACTTGTTCAATACTTCCTTACTAAATCCATTTACAATCAATGCAATGGCCTTTTCCGTATCGATACCTCTTTGGTTACAGTAGAAAATCTGGTCCTCCCCAATTTTACTGGTGGTGGCTTCGTGTTCTATCTGTGCTGTTTTGTTCTTAACCTCAATGTAGGGAAATGTATGCGCTCCGCAATCGTTGCCCATCAACAGGGAATCACATTGTGAGAAGTTCCTGGCGTTTTCCGCCCTGCTGTTCACCTGTACCAATCCTCGGTAGCTGTTTTGCGACTTACCTGCAGATATACCTTTGGAAATAATGGTGCTCTTGGTGTTTTTCCCCAAGTGAACCATTTTGGTCCCGGTATCCGCTTGCTGATAATTGTTGGTTACCGCAATGGAATAGAATTCACCGATGGAGTAATCTCCCTTCAAGATACATGATGGATATTTCCAGGTTATCGCCGAGCCTGTTTCCACTTGCGTCCAAGAAATTTTAGCATGGTTCTCACAAAGTCCACGTTTGGTCACAAAGTTGTAAACTCCGCCTTTTCCTTCGTTGTTACCAGGGTACCAGTTCTGAACTGTAGAGTATTTTATTTCTGCATTGTCCAAAGCAATCAACTCCACAACTGCTGCGTGCAATTGGTTTTCATCACGCATTGGTGCGGTACATCCTTCCAAATAACTCACATAACTGCCTTCTTCGGCAACTACCAAGGTTCTTTCGAACTGTCCGGTTCCTGCTTGATTGATTCGGAAGTAGGTAGAAAGTTCCATCGGACATCTCACTCCTTTGGGAATGTAGCAGAAAGAACCATCAGAAAAAACTGCGGAGTTCAATGCTGCATAAAAATTGTCTTTTTTGGGCACTACGGTCCCCAGATACTTCTTCACCAATTCCGGATGTTCCTTAATGGCTTCTGAAATGGAACAGAAAATAATTCCTTTTTCAGCCAATGTCTTTTTGAAGGTTGTGGCCACCGAAACGGAGTCCATAACAATATCTACCGCGACACCTGCTAATTTTTTTTGCTCATCTACGGAGATGCCCAACTTTTTGAAGGTTTCCAATAATTCTGGATCTACTTCATCCAAGCTATCGTACTTTGGCTTTTTGTTGGGTGCAGAATAATAGGAAATGTCCTGAAAGTCTGGTTTCTTATAAGTTACGTTTGCCCACTCGGGTTCTTCCATTTCCTTCCAAGCACGAAAAGCTTCCAATCGCCACTCTGTCATCCAATCCGGTTCTTCCTTCTTTTTGGAAATGGCAATAACAATATCCTCGTTCAACCCTTTGGGAAGGGTGTCCGATTCAATATCCGTGTAGAAACCGTACTCGTACTCTTTGGTTTCCAGTTCTTTTTTTAATTCTTCCTCTGTATAAGCCATATATCTTTAAATTAGCCAATTACAGGCTTTTATTCAACTTTATAACGAAAAACTTTCTCCACATCCGCAGGTTCTCTGGGCGTTGGGATTGTTGAACACAAAACCTTTACCGTTCAAGCCTCCAGAATATTCCAATGTGGTGCCAACCAAATACAAAAAGCTTTTTTTGTCCACGATGATTCTCACATCATTATCTTCAAAAACCTTATCTGTATCTGCTGCGGAATTATCAAATGTCAACTCATAAGACAATCCGCTGCACCCACCGCTCTTCACACCAACACGCACATAAGCCGTGGTCGCATCAAAACCTTCTTCGGTCATGAGCGAAACTACTTTGTGCCTTGCTGTTTCTGAAACCTTAATCATCTTACTTGAATTTATTCTAAATAGCTTACAAATATACTGTATATGTAGGGTTTTACCATAGCAACTAACATTATTATAACGAATGATTCCATAGACATTCCTTATGGAAAAGCTGTCAATTCTGCTACAAGTCCTTTCTAGCAAGTAACGGCCTCGGTTTTATTCTCTTTTTGCCTTCTTTTGATGTGAAAAATTTTAAGTTCCGTACAACACAGGATTTTACGATTATCCTCATTATTTTTGCAAAATGCTAGAAGACAAGAATCAGGAACGTACATCTTTGGAAGAGTTAGGCGAATTTGGCCTTATCGACCATCTCACCAAAAACTTTGAACTCAATCAACCATCCTCGCTCGTTGGGGTCGGGGACGATGCTGCCGTATTGGACTACAAAGGCAAAAAAACCATTGTTTCCACCGATATGTTGGTAGAGGGTGTTCATTTTGATTTGAGCTATATGCCCCTAAAGCATTTGGGCTACAAATCGGTGATGGTAAACCTTTCCGATATCTACGCAATGAATGCCGTGGCTACCCAAGTTACAGTTTCTTTGGCCATTTCCAATAGGTTTCCTTTGGAAGCGCTCGAAGAATTTTATGAAGGTGTGGCCTTGGCCTGCAAATTGTACAATGTTGATTTGGTCGGTGGAGACACAACCTCTTCCACCAGGGGAATGATTGTTAGCGTTACTGCTCTTGGGGCAGCTGATGAAAACGAAGTTGTTTACCGAAAAGGCAGCAAGCCTAATGATTTGTTAGTAGTTACCGGTGATTTGGGCGGCGCTTATTTGGGGCTACAAGTACTGGAACGCGAAAAAGAAGTCTTTAAAGTTAACCCCAACAGTCAACCCGACCTAGAGCCTTACTCTTACATCGTGGAGCGTCAATTAAAGCCGGAGGCCCGGAAAGATATTGTGGATTTGCTCAAAAAACTGGAAGTAAAACCAACTTCTATGATAGATATCAGTGATGGGCTTTCTTCCGAAGTGATGCACCTGTGCAAGCACAGTGACATTGGCTGTAATGTTTTTGAGGAAAAAATTCCGTTGGATCCCACTGTGATTTCCGCGTCCGAAGAGTTTAAAATGGACAGCACCATGATTGCCATGAGCGGCGGGGAAGATTACGAACTATTGTTCACCATAGATCAAGCGGATTTTCCAAAAATAAAAGGGAACCCGAACCTAACGGTAATTGGGCATATGACGGAGAAAAGCGAAGGTATTCATTTAATAACTCGTGCAGAGACCAAAATTCCGATTACGGCGCAGGGTTGGAATTCCTTCCATGAACCAAAATAAAGCACATTACTAGAAAATTGTTGGTTTTCAATAAACGGATTGTCATTCCTGCGAAAGCAGGAATCCATCAGACGCAGATAAATTTTTATGGTTTCCGCATCGTACTTCGACTACCCTCAGCATACGTGCGGAATGACAATACGGTCTCAAAAATTTAGGAAACTGGATAATAAAAAAATCCCGAAAATCAAGGGCATCCCTACATCATGGCATTGGGGCACGCAACCATTAGCAGTAGGCAATTACTTAAGTTTCCGGGATAAGATTTGGGCCTTTCCTAAAATAAAAAAGGGCTATGCTACTTGGTGCACTACCCTACTTTTTCGTTTTCTGTACATATCTTCCAATGTACTGTTGATCTCTTGCATTTGCGGAGTCAATGCGGAAAGTTTGCCGCTGACATCCGTGGTGACTTCTTTTTGGCAATGAATACATTTGTACTCTTTAATGTGTTGCGTTACTTTTTTGGAAACCGTGTAATGGTGCCCGAACAGACTGCAAAAGAAAGAAGAGAATTTGTTGCCATGTTGTGTAGTAGTTGTTTTCATAAGCTGGTGTTGTTTGGAGAAAAGCAATGATTTTACGAAATGGGGCTTCGAAAAATGCTTACATTGTTGAATAGTAATTTTTTGTTATACAAATATTTTTAGAGGTTCATCTTTTAATAGGAACGGATGTTGATAACTTTTTATTTCATGCTTGCTCGCATAAAATATTTTTTTCGATGAAATACCATAAAATCGATAAAAAGATATCTTTTTCCGCTCAAAAACGCTTTCGTAATATACCATATTGAAAACAAATTATCAACAACCCATCAGTAAAAAATCGTTAAAGGTAACTGCTTTTGCTCTTTTTTCCCTCTTTTTTGGGGCGGGAAATCTTGTTTTACCTCCTTTATTAGGTTTCAAATCAGGTGATTTGTGGTGGTTGGTCACTTTGGGGTTTTGTATTTCAGGGGTCCTTATTCCAATTTTGGGAATTATGGCCCATGCCAAACTACAGGGAACCCTCTTTGATTTTGCCAAGAAAGTATCCCCATTATTTAGTGTGGTATACTGCTATTTGATTTATGCCATTGCCATTGCATTGCCATCACCTCGGACGGCATCGGTGACACACGAAATGGCCATACAACCTTTTTGGGATTCATCATCATTACTTACCAGCCTTATCTATTTTATATTGGTATTTGTCTTTGCCATTAATCGTTCCAAGGTTTTGGACCTTTTAGGAAAGTTATTGACTCCTGGCATCCTTATTATCTTATTAATCATGATAGCAACAGCTGTCTTTACCTTGGACTTTAACTTTATGCCCTCTGAAATGGTTCAACCCTTTAGCTCTGGAATTTTAGAGGGTTATCAGACTTTTGATGCGATTGGGGCCGTGGTCGTTGGAGCCGTAATCATTATATCCATCAACATAAAGGAAAAATCAGCTTCATTTAAAGAAAAAAAGAGACTTATTGTAAAGGCTGGGCTTTGGGCTGGTATTGGGCTGCTTTTGGTGTATGGAGGACTAATTCTTTCAGGCTCCTTATTTGGTGAGTTTTTTGATTCAGAGATTTCCAGAACCTCTCTTTTGAGAGGTATTAGCACCAAAACTTTAGGGCAAACTGCCAATATGTTGCTCAGTATTTTGGTGAGCTTGGCGTGTTTTACTACTGCAGTAGGAATCGTGACAGGAACTTCGGACTTTATTAAAGGGCGGTTCGGCAATTCTATTTTTGCCTATCGAATTACGGCGTTTTTGGGTTGCTTGCTTGGTGTATTGGTAGGTCAGTTTGATGTAGGGTATATCATTACCGTAGCCGTTCCGTCCCTAATGTTTATTTATCCCATTACCATTGCTCTAATTTTACTGAATGTCGTCCCGGACAAATGGGGTTCACCAAAAGTGTTTAAACATGTGGTGTGGACAACCATCTTGTTTAGCATTCCTGATTTTTTGGGAAGCATTGGGCTTGGGGAATCTATTTCACCTTATGTTAATTGGATTCCGTTGAGCCAACATCAAATGGGCTGGGTTCTTCCAGCATTGATTGCTTTTATCATTTCTAACCTCAGAAACAGTGAATCACCAAAGCAGTCTACCTTTTAAATTAAAAGTTATACAGAAATGTAACCCATTTTTACCCTTTCCCATTATTAATCACAAACTGTGATCCAATAATCGAACCTATCTTGCACATTATCTGCCTTGGCCTTTGGAAGTCCCTGCTTTAGGTTTTCACGCCACTCGGACCATGTATGGCCCATAACATCTTCAATTTCTTTTAGGGTGAATTCAACCAAATTTGCCTCATACTGGGGATTATTTGGGTCAAACCCATCATCATTTCCATTGGGATGTATTAAATCTTTAACAACATAAGATGTGTAATATGGGTTGTCAACGTATGCACATTCCGACCAATCCAAAAAATAGCTATGGTAATTAGGATAAACTTCTTTTATAAGCTCTACCGCTATCCCTGTAGCCCAACTTTCTCCCACAATCCTATCTAGGTTCTTCCATTTAAGCTGATTGTCCATGTAAAAAAGATTTCTCTGTGAAGCATGACCAAATTCATGCATCAAGCTACTATACAATATATGATGGTTTTCATCAAAGTTTTCACCATATAGCCATTCTCCTCCCTTTGCTTTTGCAAAAACTGATATTGCATGTGGAACATTTTCATAAAAATGAGCTACATAACCTAATATAGAAGCTTTCTTGTGAGCCCTGATCCACATTCTGTCGTTTCCTGGCTTATTGTGCATAGGTCTGGTAATTCCATAATTTTCACCATAATAAGAATGATAAGCCCCCCTATGTATCTGTGCATAATATGATTGAATGCTTCCATCGATCAAACTGTCCCATTCACCTTCTTTTTTAGGGCCAAAATACCACGCTCTGGTCACACTAGAACCTTTAATGATGTACCACTCATGGTTGGACCACCTTAAGCTGTAGTTAACCTCTTTCTTAAAATCTTTTTTCACACGGAACACTCCATACTCGTCCGTAATGCCCCAAGACCACTTTAGTCCCCTTCTAGCCATCACCTGTACTCCTTTTACTGGGACGGCCATTCCATCTGTTGGCTCACCTTGTGCATGGTCAACGACCCTGATTCGGCCTTCTGGCCTCCATTTTTTTGATGTCTTGCTCAATTCATCCGTTGATTTTCCCTCCGCAATATTTTCAGCCACTAGTTCCAAATTATCGGCTAAATCAGGAGGTATGGTTCTATCTTCATCGGGCATATATAGCTCTTCAATGATCTCGTAAGGAATTGATGATGGAAATATATAATCATGATTTACTACCGTGTAAAATGGGTTTGGAGTTTCCAATGGAAGTGTTCTATCTCTATAGCTGTCATTTTCGTCCGTTATAGACTCAAATTCATAGTGTAATGGAAAACCAAATAAATCCAATGCTTTATCATATCTGGAAAGCTCCAATACTTGATTTTGACTCTTTGGCAGAAAACGAACGTAAAGTCTATTCACTTTGACCGGGTTCTCCACTTCTGGATAAAGACCTCTATCCCTGAGTTTCTCCCATGCTCTCTGCATATTTTCAATGGTCTGAGGAATTTTTATTTCATTTCCAAGAGTAATTGATCCCTCATAGTCAGATGGGGTCAAAGGTTCTTCTTGACTCACTATGCAGCCCATATCATCCTGCTCATGATCAAAAGCGACCTGGGTCTTATCTGTTGTGTTTATGGATTCATTATTCAAACTTTCGTTCTCACAGGCAGTAAAACCTAATGTGACTATTAAAAGTACAAGTACTTTTGAAAACATTCTTCTGTTCTTCATTTTCTGATTGTGTTTACATATTAACTTGATAAACGAAACTCAGAAAATCAATGGTCTTAACAGGTGATGAATTGATCAATGATGATTATGAGGCAATGAATGGCCGTAATCAATTGACGAAAGAAAAGAATTAATATTAAATCACTTGATTTCAGTCTTTTATAAAACTGCAAAAGATGAAATTCTGCGTGGTTCCAAATGGAGTGGTATGGTCCTCCGTCTTGCATTCGATTTTATCGAAACCATTGAACGTGGCTTCCATTTGCGTTTCATTGTACTGTTTGATATCAAGACCACTACATTTTTTTGGCCCATTTTCTGAGAAAGTTCCCAAGACCATATATCCCTTAACAGCTTTCATGGTCAAGGCTTTGTATTTTTCAATCTGGTCTGATGATGTCAGAAAGTGAAATGCAGCCCTATCGT
>Ga0209273_10000511_pt1 | contig 48793 bp, 42 predicted proteins | sample tdAd471_FD_187126 | JGI IMG/M metagenome (GOLD analysis project Ga0209273, IMG submission 187126) | Marine sediment microbial communities from the Atlantic coast under amendment with organic carbon and nitrate - tdAd47.1 (SPAdes)... | ecosystem: Environmental > Aquatic > Marine > Coastal >...
GGCGGAGGAGTCTCACTATTGTTGTCCTCCGGTTTGTTGATCTCCAGACCAGACTCTTTGACAAAGGTTGCGGTTACGATGAAGAAGATCAGCATGATAAACACGATGTCGAGCATCGGTGTCATGTTGACTTCGGCTTCGTCGCCCCCTTTTGCAAATTTACGCATTGGTAAAAACTCCGATTCTGGTCCTAGTGATCCGTTGTCAGGCTGTCTTCGAGCCGCTCGGATTCGCGTTTCGCACGACGTTCGATATAGGTGCTCAGGAAAATGCCGGACAGTGCAGCAACCATGCCCGCCATAGTCGGGATTGTTGCCTTCGACACACCTGCCGCCATGGCGCGAGCGTTCGATGAACCCTGTGTCGCCATAACTTCAAACACCTCAATCATACCCGTAACCGTACCCAGAAGCCCGATAAGCGGACAAAGGGCAACGAGCGTCTTGATCATGCCAACACCCTGATTCAGGTTGTTGTTGACCTCGGAAATCATGGCTGTGCGAATTTTATGCGCATACCATGACCGACGCTCGGCACGGGATTCCCATGCATCGACAACGCGATTCTTCTGCTTGTTGTACTCCAGCGCGAAGTACCAAATACGCTCGATGATCAGCACCCACATGATGAACGTGACGCCAAGCACCAGGAACAGGACGTTACCGCCCCGCTCCATGAAGGCTTGGATCGCGCCGAATGCTTCATTAAGCGCTAGCATTCGCGTGCTCCTTCTCTGCGTGAACTGCGATGATACCAGCGGACTGTTCTTCCAGAACGTGGATCACGGACTTGGAAGTGCCGGCAACAAAGCTGTGCAGGAGCAGAGTAGGGATTGCAACCACGAGGCCTTCTACCGTCGTCATCAGAGCGGCGGAGATACCTGCGGCCATCATGCTTGGGTCACCAGTACCGAACAGGGTAATCGCCTGGAAGGTCTGGATCATACCAGTCACTGTACCCAGCAGACCGAAGAGCGGTGCTACTGCGGAGATCAGCTTGATCAGCGTCAGGAAGCGCTCAAGGGCAGGCGTTTCCTTCAGGATTGCTTCGTCAAGCTTCAGTTCAAGCGTTTCAACATCAACATTCTTGTTGCTGTCGTAAACAGAGAGAACACGGCCCAGCGGGTTGTTGGTGTCAGCAACTTCGGAGCGAATTTGCTTCTTCACCTTGCCGGAAACCATCATCAGATAGAGCCACTGAACAACAGCCATCAGGACACCGATGGCACCCAGAGCAAGGGTGAGGTAACCGATGAAACCACCCTGAGCGAGATACTCAGGCAGGGTTGGCTTTTCAACTTCGAGGCTGAGGATCTGACCACGGGATGGGTCAAGAGCGATTTCAGAGAAGCCGCCGGATGCATTCTGGAACGAGTCAATCGTGCCAGTCAGACGACCGGAAGGCTGGCGCTGAAGCTCTTCAACTTCACCATTGTCTTTGCGGGTGTAGAATTTGCCGTCGCCTACTACACCGAAGTCACCGATACGGGTGATGTCAGTTTCGTAAGTGTTGCCGTCTACGCCGCGAACAGTGTGGTTGAAAGTCACGACTTCAGAAGAACCGATCATTTCCTGAACCATCTGAACCGGCCAGGTGCGGATTTCTTCAATCGTTGGCAGTTCGGCAGTGTCCGAAGCTTTATCAACCAGCGTGTTGATCGGCTCCATGCGGTCAGGATTGTCAATTGTCACGTGAGACGTGGCGATAATCGACTTGGCGTCACCAGCGTTCTGTTGAAGAACACCGAAGAGTTCCTGAAGCTGGCCGAGACGCTCGCGCCGAACTTCCAGTTGGCGGGCGATTTCAGCTTCGTTGTTGCGGCGCGTTTCTTCAAGACGCGCGGATTCACGCTCAAGGCGCTGCTGCGTCTGGCGCTCTTCGGCCAGAAGCTGAGCTTGTTGCTCTTTACGCGCCATGAACTCACGCTCACGCTCTTTGTGCTGTTGCGTTTCAGTAGCGCGGCCTTCTTTAACTTTGTCCAGAAGGCTGTTGAGATCTGCGGTTTGGGCGTTCGCTACCGCGGACAGGCCCATTACGAGAACTGCAGCAGAGGTCAGAATCTTTTTCATTGTTATCTCCCCTTCTGAACCGGTGCTTTAACAGGCAGTACCAGTACATCTACAGGCATCTGGCTGCGTGCCATGCGAATGAGTTGCTTAACTGGCGTCGCATATTCTGCGTCCAGTTGAACCCAAGAACGGGAGTCCTGATCCCAAGTGGCAGTCTCTTTACCGTCTTTAGTCTGGTAATAGAAACCAACGCGACCGATACGAACGAAGTCAACGCTACGGCCGTCAGCCAGCTGACCTTCGTAGGCGTTACGCGTACGACCATACTGAACCTCAGCCTTGTAGGCTTCGAGGATCACACGGAAACGCTCTGGGTCGCTTACGTTCGGGTCGTCAATGACGTCCGTCAGGTTTGCGACACGCTCGCGACGCTCTTCGATCTGGAATGGGATATCGAGCTCAACAAACTCAGACAGGTCTTTAACCATGTCTTCCATGAGCGGAATCATCTGACGCTTGATTTCGTCAATCTGCCCGATGGAGCGTTTGATTTTCTCGATTTCTTCTTCCTGATTGGTGATCACACGACGCTGCTGAGCATTGTAGGCGCGCAGGCCTGCATTGGTCTTCAGAACCGTTTTGAACTCCGTGTAAAGTTTGGAAGTAGCGTCGGCTGTTTTATCAATAGTAGCCTGGGACGCTTGTGCGATTTTATTGGCCTGGTTTACCTCTTCAACAATCGACTTCAGGCGTGCATCTTGTGCGTTAGCAGCAGTAGCACCCAGAAGGATCGAGGCAACCGCAGCCGTCGAGACAGCTATACGTTTCACTTTAGCCTTATCCATTTTCTGCCCACATGGGTTTTAACAAAGCTACCAGCCTCCTCGTAAACCGAGGCCGCCAGTAGCGGATTAAACCTTGCAAAGAAAAGGTGCCCGAAGGCTCCTAACCTTTACCCTTTCAAAAATTGGGAGCAAGCCGACAGCTAAGCATAGTCCCGGACCCAAGAGCCCGTTCAGTCAAAGTGTCGTATCAAAAGGCTTTCCCGTACCTCTCCCAATTGTGCCGACCACCACACGGATTTGCTCCGCTTCTTATCTCATTGTCTCGCCGTCTAGGATCCGACCTCGGGGAGGCAGGAGGACGATTTATTATGATTTTCCCCGCCTCCAGAAACTGTCGTCTCTGAAAGTGGAGATGAGACGGGCGGTCCGGCTCGGAGCCTATCATCCAAGAATCTTCTGTGATTCCAAGCAAAAATTTCACTTTTCGTGTCAGAATCCCGTCAAGCATATAATTTTTCTGCTTTCATTCCGTTGGATAAACAGGCGAAACTAGTATGTAATAATATAACTATAATAGCGCAAAGTCAATTGTTTAGCAATGATCTGTGCCGCTAAGTGGGAATATCTTGGAGGTATTCGGACTTTGGTTGGCACCTGAGCACAGTCGCCAAACCATCGTTTATAAAGTGTCAGGAACGGGTGGTGTTTTTCTGCTGCAATTCCATCAGCGCAGCAACGACGCCGTGCCACTGATTCTCGGTAGATACCTGAATTGCATGTTCAATTCCCATGTGGCTGGACAAACGACTGGCCAACATCCGGCTATCTTCAGAGATATGGCCGGTGTCAAAATCGCTCGCGCCGCCGTGGGGTGAAGCACAAGATGTTGAACGCATACTGTAACCCTTAACTAAGCACTTACCTCTCGCAGTCAGCTGGTGCCGACAAGGGTTTATCCTACAGACCAGTTCTAAAAATCGGGTTAACAGTTGCCGACGAATTGAACTAAAGCAGGTGAAATTTTATTCAGCGCTGATCAGCTTTTTTCCACCAAATTGCATGCAAAACGTCCCCTGAGGGAGGGTGATTCGGTTTCACGGTACATAAAAACGGCGCAGCAGGGAGAATCAGGAGCCACTTCTAGCAGGTGTCGTCAGAGACCGAGACTCGCCGCAGACCGCGTAGGCTGTTGCCGATATATACCTCGTCTGCCGCCAGAAGGTCCTCGCGGCGAATCACCTGTTCTGCGATGGCGGATGTATGGTCTGTCAGAAGCGCCTGCCTGAGCGTGCCAGCCAGAAGACCGCATGCAAGGGGCGGGGTCAGCCACTGGCCGTCCCTGACAATAAAGACATTGCTGATGGCGCCTTCCGTCAGTTCATCCCTCTCATTGAAGAAGAGGATATCGTCGTACCCGGCCTTGAAGGCGCGCGCGAAAGCGCCGTCATAGAGCTCTCGCCTTGTTGTTTTATGGTGCAGGAAGATATCGTCTGACTTCACGCGTTCTTCCGCCAGGCAGACCCGGCCTGTTTGCGCCTGGGGCAGAAGTGGGGCACTGGTCACAGTGACGGCGCCAGTTTGGCCTAGCAAAAGGCGCACCCGGCGCGGCGCTTCCAGTGGCATGAAAGCCTCGCGGTGCTCATCAAGCATGGCCAGCGCGTCGGCGCGGTTGAAAGCGAAATCAAAGTAGCACGCACTGGCCTCAAGCCGGGCCAGATGCTCGTCCAAAAGGTCGAAGTTGCCTTCCGGGTCCAGCTTCATCGTTTCAATCAGCGAGAAATCCTTGGCTTCGGTCCGTGTGAAGCGCGCCTTCAGCAGGCATTCTTGATATTCGCCCGTCGGGTCGCTATCCGCCACGACGCCGCTGCCCACGTTCAGGCGGCCTTTGCCGTCCGGCCCGAAGGTCAGGGTGCGAATCGGCACATTGAGGGACCAGTCCATCTGGCCGCTGTCGCCCGCAGACGGATCAGGCGGGCTGAAGTGGCCGATGGCGCCGCAATAGACACCGCGCGGCGCGGCTTCAAGCTCATCGATGATCTCCAGTGCCCGTACCTTTGGCGCGCCGGTTACAGACCCGCAGGGGAACAGCGCGTTCAAAAGCCTTGATGGTGTCAACCCTTCGCTGGCCTTTGCCTTGATGGTGGAGGTCATTTGCCACAGTGTCGGGTAGCATTCAGTCTCGAACAGGCCCGTGACCTGCACGCTGCCGGGCTCACTGATGCGGCTCAGGTCATTTCTGATCAGGTCCACGATCATCAGGTTTTCGGCGCGGGATTTCTCATCGCTCTTGAGCGCGGCGGCCACGGCTTCGTCCGCTTCAAGGGTCAGCCCCCTGGGCGCGGTGCCTTTCATCGGCTTGCCGGTCAGCCTGTCGCCTTCGCGCCTGAGGAACAGCTCCGGCGAAAGCGATAGCACCTTGTGTCCGCCATGATCCGCCCCTGTATCGATATAGGCACCGAAGGGCACCGGCTGGCTGGCCCGCAGGCGCTCATAAAGCGCAAGCGCATCGCCTTCAAGGGCGCAGGGAAGCGGGAAGGTGTAGTTGATCTGATACACATCCCCCGCATGAATATAACCATGCACCTTCTCGATCGCGGCCAGATAGTCGGCCTCAGGCACGGGCGAATCACCGATCTCAAGCTTTGCCATATGCTGGTTGCCGCGCCGGGCGCTGAAAAGGGCTTCCGCCATGTCTGATGGCGTCAGGGTCTTGCGGTGGCGGGTGGCCATCATCCAGATCAGCGGCTCATCTGCGCTCTCTGTCATCCGGGGCTTCAGGCGCGGCTCGAAATGGGCAGAGCATTCATAAGATATCCAGCCCGCCAGGTGCAGGCCGGATGCGAGCGCGGCGTCCATGGCTTCAAGCGCCGGGCCGACTTCCTCAAGCGTGTGTGCCACAATCACCGTTTCCGGGTCATGAAACAGAAGCGACCGACCCGCCCGGTGCGCCGGGCGGCTATCATCAAGGAGCACCATGGGCGCATGTCTCAGGTCGGTCACATTCATGTCTCAAATTCGGGCACGCCAGTGGATTGGCGCGCTGGCCTGTTTTCCAATATTTAGTTACTATTGAAACTGTTGGGCTGGCGGATTAGAACCAGTCCCGAAATCCGGGTCCTTATGTGACACAGCTTCAGGCGCGTCAATATGCGTGCCCCATAATATAGAGGGAAAGTCCCGATGCCCCCAATAACTGATGCCGCAGGGAGCCAGCACGCCACCGTTGATCGGGCTGAGCTTGAAACCATCACTGATCTGTATGATCGGGTGCAGTGGCTGTCGTCCTGGACCATCCATCACGCCAACAATATCCGCGAAAGCCGCGACGGCCTCAAGGTGGGCGGGCACCAGGCCTCAAGCGCTTCGCTGGCGGCGATCATGTGCGCGCTTTATTTCGGGGTGCTTCGGCCCGAAGACCGGGTGGCGGTAAAACCCCACGCAAGCCCGGTGTTCCACGCCATACAGTATCTGTTTGGCAAGCAGACGCGTGACCAGCTGGAGCGCTTCCGGGCGCTTGGCGGCGCGCAAAGCTATCCCAGCCGCACCAAGGATATCGACGATGTGGATTTCTCCACCGGGTCTGTAGGGCTCGGGGTGGCCATGACGGCTTTTGCCTCCATGGTGCAGGACCACCTGATCGACCGCGGCCTGATGGACGCCAGCAAGGCTGGTCGCATGATCGCCCTTATGGGCGACGCGGAGCTGGACGAGGGTAATATCTATGAAGCGTTGATTGAAGGCTACAAGCATAACCTCAGGAACTGCTGGTGGGTGATCGACTATAACCGCCAGAGCCTCGATTCGATTACATCCGATCGCATGTTTACCCGATTCACCGACATCTTCGAGACAACGGGCTGGAAGGTGATCAATATCAAATACGGCAAGAAGCAGCAGGCGGCGTTCAACAGGCCCGGCGGGATTGCGCTCCGTGACTGGATTGATGCCTGCCCCAACACGCTCTATAGCGCGCTGACCTACAAGGGCGGTACGGCCTGGCGCGAGCGCCTGATGGCTGACATCGGCGCGAAGCGCGGCGTGAAGAAGCTGCTGGAAGGCTATTCAGACACTGAACTGCAGGCGCTGATGACTAACCTGGGCGGTCATGACATTGAACTCCTCTTGGAGACCTTCCGCTCTATCGACAGCGACCAGCCACACTGTTTCATCTGCTATACGGTCAAGGGGTACGGCCTGCCGTTCCAGGGCCACAAGGATAACCATTCTGGCCTGATGAACCCATCCCAGATGGCGGAGCTGCAGGCGCAGATGGGCGTACCGGAAGGCAAAGAGTGGGACCTGTTCGCCGGCATGGAAGACAAGGCAGCACACCTTGAGGAATTTCTGAAGAAGGTGCCGTTCAACCAGCCCGCCACCCGCCGCCATGATGCGCCGACACTGAAGCTTGAAGACGCGCTTGAGCCCGGCTCAGGCAAGCAAAGCACGCAAGTTGCGTTCGGCAAGATCATGAACGCGCTTGGCAAGGGCACCAGCAAGCTCGCAGACCGTATCATCACCACCAGCCCGGACGTGACGGTATCGACCAACCTGGGCGGCTGGGTCAACCAGCGCGGCATATACAGCCGCGACCTGATGGAAGACGTTTTCAAGGCCGAAAAGGTGGTCAGCCCGCAGATCTGGCAAGGCCACGGCAAGGGCCAGCATATGGAACTGGGGATCGCCGAAAACAACCTCTTTCTGGCGCTTGCTGCCATGGGGCTGGCGGGCAGCCTGTTCGGCGAACGGCTGATCCCGGTGGGCACGCTATATGACCCCTTCATCAACCGCGGCCTGGATGCCCTCAATTACGCCTGTTACCAGGACGCCCGTTTTATGCTGGTGGCCACGCCCTCGGGCCTGACGCTCGCGCCGGAAGGCGGCGCGCACCAGTCAATCCATACGCCGGTGATCGGCATGGCGCAGGACAAGCTGGTGTATTTCGAGCCCGCCTATACGGATGAGCTGGCGGCCATTATGGCCTGGGGGTTTGATTACATGCAGGCGCCGGACGGCAGCTCCGTCTATCTGCGTCTTTCCACCCGCGCGCTCGAACAGGCACCGCGTGATGGCGATGCCTGGCAGGCCGATATGCTCAAAGGCGCCTATTGGGAGCACGCCCCGGCCCAAGGTGCGGAGCTTGCGATCATCTACACAGGTGCTGTGGCGCCGGAAGCCAACGCCGCCCTTCAGGAAATTCTGGAAGACATCCCAGGAGCCGGTCTGATGGCGGTGCCGTCGCCGGACCTGTTGCACAAGGACTGGTCGGAAAGTGTGCGGTCGCTGGGGCGTGACGGTGTGCGGCGGGAAAGCCATATCGGTCGCCTGCTTGCCAGCCTGTCGCCGAACGCAGGGATCGTGACGGTGATTGACGGTGCGCCCACCACGCTTAGCTGGATAGGCGGCGTGAAAGGGCATCGCACCATGCCGCTGGGGGTCGATCAGTTCGGTCAGTCGGGTGACATTGATGACCTGTACGACAGGTACCGTATTGGCACGGATGCAATCCTTGATGCCTGTGCGTCGGTGTATGTGGTGGATTGATTGACGCACTTCGCGAAAAATTTTCCCTTCTGAGTTGTTTTGTGTAGTCTGCCCTCATAAGCAGCCCGACGTTTGGTGAAGGATAGGCGGTGCAAGTGTTTAGTTTGAAACGGCTTCAGGCGAATGCCTGGTGGAAGAAGCTGGCCATGGTGCTGTCTGCCTTTTTTACGGCTGCTGCTTTTGCTGACAGCGACACGCCAGAACCTGTCGACATCTCATGGTATCTGTTTGACTATCCGCCCTCCTATATCACCGAAGGCCCCTTTGAGGGACAGGGATACCAGGACCAGATTCTGGCAGATATCGAACGGTCCGCGCCTTCAATTCGTATCCACCGGATTGCCACGTCAATGGCACGGGTCATATCGAACATGGAACATGAAAAAGGCGCCTGTGCCGGGGCACTGGCTAAAACGCCGGAACGCATGACCTACATGGTTTTTTCTGATTCTATTCTTGTTTCCATGCCGCTCCGGCTGGTGATCAGGAAGGATATGATGGCAGCCTTTTCGCCATTTCTTGATGACAAGGGCCAGGTGATGTTGTCGGCGCTTTTAAGCACCGAAGCCGGACTGAAGGGCGGAGTTGTGAAGGGGCGTGCCTATGGTCAACAGCTGGATGCCGCCATGGATAAAGAAGCCCGGTTGGGCAATGTGGTGCGCGCCGGGCAGGGGCATCTGGTCCTCCGCATGCTGGCCCGTGGCCGCATCGGTTATACCTTCGGCTATCCGGATGAGATTGGATTCTACGCCCGCATGCTGGAGAGCGAGGGTGTGGAGGCGAAGTTTGCGATGCTTCCTGTTGCCGGTCATTCCACAAACTCTCACAGCCATATTGGCTGCACGAAAGATGCGGCGGGCAAAGCGTTCATTGCGGCCGTGAACCGCGTCATCGCGGAACCAGAAACGCATGCAAGGTGGCAGTCTTACTATCTGAACTGGCTGGACCCTTCGGCGGGCGCAGCAGTTGCCGCCACAATTGATCAAGACATTCAATAGCAGTAGCTCATACAGCGTGCGGTACCATTTCAGTTAAATTGACAGCGCTGTCCTAAAGCGTATGATCGTCAAATAATATAAAAACATCAGCGAGGAATGTTAAGTGAGCGACCGTCAGGCGGGCTATTTGCCGTCATTAACCGCCATGCGCGGCATTGCCGCCATCTGGGTGATGCTGTTTCATATCGATGTAAGTCTGTTCTATCGCAATTTGGGGCCCTTGGTCCCGCATGAAGTGACGGGGCTGATCACCGGTGGCTACATGTGGGTGGACTTCTTTTTCATCCTCAGCGGCTTTGTTATAACCCATGTCTATGCAGGCCATTTTGAGACCGGGTTGGGCCTTCCGGCGGTGCGAGCTTACCTGAAGGCCAGGTTCCTTCGGATTTACCCGTTGCACCTTTTTACGCTGCTGCTGCTGATTTTTTTCTGGCAGGGACTGGAAGCGTTCCAGCCCCATCTGATGGATGACAGCATGCGAACCTATTTTTCGCCTGCGGCCCTGCCCAGCAACTTTCTGCTGACAAACGCGATGGACCAATATGTGTTTCTGTCTTGGAATATTGTGTCTTGGTCCATCGGCGCAGAATGGTGGACCTACTTTGTGGGCATGTTGATGCTGGTTCTCATTGGCAGGGGCAGGGCGGCGGCAGCGCTTGTGATTATGGGGTTTGCAGGCGTCTGCCTGCTATCTCTTGTGCATCCTGAAGGTAAGCTGGATATCACTTTCAACTATGGCTTCTTCCGGTGCCTGTTTGAATTTTCGATGGGGGTGGGCCTTTATCGCCTTTACAGGCAGGGGGTGTGGCAATCCTGGTTGAAGACGGACGGTGTCGTTTTCATCGTTCTCGCTCTGATTGGCCTGGCGCTGCATTACGACTGGAGCGACCTGACATTGCCGCCGCTTTTCGCCTTGCTGGTGATCTCGGGCGCAAGCAACCGGGCCAACTTCTCACGGATAATGGAAACAGCTTTGCCGCGCTATTTGGGCAAGATTTCCTACTCTGTCTATCTGATGCATGGGGTCTGGTTCATGGTTTTCTGGGCGTACTTGCCACAGCTGAAACAGGCCTTTGGATTTGACGCACTGCCGCTTCATTACCGGACTGTCTATCTGGTGGCTTTTGTGGCTGTGTCTGTTGTTTCGGCGATGCTGACTTACCGGTATGTCGAGGTGCCTGGCCGCACCCTGTTCAGGCGGCAGGCTGCCATCGCCAGGCCACAGCCTGCTGTTGCCACTGCGGATGTGGTTGAGAAATAGAAAAAGCGGCCGCAGCCGCTTCTTGATCTGCGTTTGCTGCAATTGACTAGATTACGCCGTAGCCGCTCAGAAGCCCTGCGACGCTGGCGATCAGGATCACCAGCCAGGTGAAGACCGTGCCCCAGAAACGGAAAGGGTTGCGGCCTTCGAATTTGCCGAATGTCAGGCCGTGCATATAGCGCCCAACCACAAAGAAGGCAGACAGCACAATCAGGAATACGCCGTTCACGCCCCGATATTCCAGAAGCCCGATCAGGATCATGGCGATTGGTGCATATTCCGTCAGGTTCGCATGCGCCCGAATGGCGTTCTCAAGGCCTTCGTCGCCGCCATGGCCAACAGAAACTTTGGCGCGCCCTCTGTTTTTTGCAACGTTATATGATAAATAGAAAAGAAGCAGGCCCAAAAAGCTTGCGGAAATTATGGTAATAGTCATAAGCCCTCCCCGGTTGCTATGGGGGAAGGGTGGTGCCAGAAGGCATGAAGGTCAAGTAAGGAATACAAGTGGCTCGGAAAGTCAAAGATCGGTTCAGGGACTGGAATTTGCTGCACAAATCCGTTGTGGCATTGATCGCGGCCTTTTTCGTAAGCGTCGCCTACCGGGCGATCATCGTGATCGATTCCGCCTTCGAAGTGCAGCAGGAAGCCGTGCTGCCCTATGCCGCAGAGACCATCTGGCCCTGGATATACACACCTGAGCGCCGGACAGACTGGCAGGCGTGGCAGATCGATTATGCGCCCTATATGGGGGCGCCTGACAAGGTCGAATCAACACGCCTCGCGCGCTGGAAGAAAGAATATAAGCGGTGGCATGCCGTTGAGCGCACGACCGAAGTCGTGCAGGCTCGCGTCTATGCCACGGTTCAGGAATCGGACAAGGATACGCGCTGGTTCCGGGTGGAGCTGACGCCGGAAGGGCCGTGCAGTACCCGCGTGCGCCTTTATGACATGGTGCGCCCCAAGGGCTATGAAGAGAGGTTCTGGTTTTTTACCAGCCTGGAAGACGAGCAAAAGAGGGTCGACGCATCGCTTAAGGCGCTGGACCGCTGGGTAGGTGGAACGTCAGGGGCTTGCGCAGTCACCGAAGATTAGATGGCGGTGAAACTAGTGTCTGGTGGAAGAGGTTGGTGAAAGCGGCTGTGGTAAACGCCAGCCGCCCAGAATGCCCGGCAGTTACAGAGGGCCTAGTCGTCGGCCACGTCAAAATCAGTGAATTCCCATTCGTCGATGTTTTCCATCTCGGCCAGGAACAGGTTCTCGGCCGCGACAACAGCTTCCTCTTCTGAGGACGCTTCAACATCGGTAACCCAATAAAAGGTGCCATGTGGAAGTGCTGCTTTCAGGGTAACTTTGCGGCGAGCCATAGGGGTGTCCTTAATTCTGCTTGTTTGGTGTTTTAAAAACATCTCACAAGCGCCGGTCTAGCATGAAGCAAAAGCCCCTGCAATCACCCCGATGGCTATTTTCGCCTTTTTGGTCGGGCAGGCTATAGCGAGCGCCCGATTAGTTCCTTCATGATCTCAGACGTACCGCCATAGATGCGCTGGACCCGGCTGTCGGTATAGTGGTGCGCGATCTCATATTCGGCCATGAAACCGTAGCCACCGTGAAGCTGCACGCAGGTGTCCACAACGCGGCCCTGCATCTCGGTTGTCCACAGCTTGGACATGGCGCCGCCCACAGCGTCCAGTTCGCCTTTCACATGGCGGCTCAGGCACTGGTCGATAAAGGCCCAGCCCACATCAATCTCGGTTTTCATTTCCGCCAGCTTGAAGCGGGTGTTCTGGAACTTTGCGATCGGACGTCCGAACGCCTGGCGTTCCTTGACATAATCCAGCGTGATATCGAACGCACGCTGCGCGCCAGCCATGGCAATCACGCCGATCGACAGACGTTCCTGCGGCAACTGCTGCATCAGATACATGAAACCTGCCCCTTCATGCCCGATCAGATTGGTGGCTGGGACGCGGACCTCGTCGAAGAACAGCTCCGATGTGTCGGATGAATGCTGGCCGATTTTCTCAAGGTTGCGGCCGCGGCGAAAACCCTCGCGGTCGGCCTCCACCACAATCAGGCTGACGCCCTTCGCACCTTCACCCGGGTTGGTCTTGCAGGCCACGATGACAAAGTCGCAATTCTGGCCGTTTGAAATGAAGGTCTTCTGGCCGTTCACCACATAATGGTTGCCGTCCAACTTCGCGGTGGTCTTGATGCCCTGCAGGTCAGACCCGGTGCCTGGTTCCGTCATGGCGATGGCGCCGACCATCTCACCCGTCGCCATTTTCGGCAGGATGCGTTCCTTGAGATCGTCAGAGCCGTAATGGAACAGGTATGGCGCCACGATGTCTGAATGCACCGCCAGTGCTGCACCACCAGCGCGGGTGTAGACCTGCTCTTCGTTGATCACGCAGTTGAAGCGGTAGTCGCCGCCAACGCCGCCATATTCTTCCGGCATCTGCGGGCACAGAATGCCAGCTTCGCCCGCCTTGTTCCAGAACTCTCGGGGCACCTGCCCGGCCTTTGACCATTCCGCTGTATAGGGGGTGGCTTCGGCTTCAAAGAATTTGCGGACAGCGTCCCGGAAAATATGGTGCTCTTCGTCATAAACTGCACGGCGGGCCAGCATGTGGTTTCCTTCCCTTTTGTTCCCTCTGGTCTATGAAGATGGGGCGACGTCGGGGAGGTGTCAAATAAAATGGACGGAACAGTCCACTAATTGCCGGTTAGCCAAGGGGAAGTAGCAAGCGTGCGGGCACAAAAAAGGGACCGCTTGGTCCCTTCCGTTCGTTGATGGAGGTTTTTGTTCCCTATGGGTGTGCCCCCCGAGTGCCCTTTTGCATTCGGAGTGCCCTTTTACCCGTCCTGTGACCGGCGGTAGGCGCGGATCGCCTCGTTCATGCGGATCTGTAGCTGGCGGCGGCGTTCATGGACGGCGGCAAGATCCTCATCCCAGCGCACTTGCTGTTCTTTTGTCAGGTAAGGCATGATTTTCGCGGCCCGCTGGTCCATGCAGGTAAGATATTCATCCACCTTTTTGGAATATTCCACGATGGCATCGCGGCTGTCGCGAATCTGGTCAGCGGTTGCAACACTGCCGTCGGGAACAGGTGGCTGGTCCATCGGGGGCTCGCCACAATCGGCTGCAGTCGCAGGCGCGCTCATCACCAGGAAGCCGGCGAATACTAAAGACAGGGTTTTCATCATCGATTTCTTATCCTTACCAGTCAGAGACCGCATCATACAAAGTTTGGCTCATAGAACAACTGCCATAACAGCTTGGCCAAAATTGGGCGGCGACAGGGGGGCGTTGAATGAAGAAAGGGCCGGCTCTGGGCCAGCCCTTTTTTGACTGCCTGGCGTTCTAGTCAGCCTTTTTGGCTGCGGCTTTCTTCTTTGGTGCCGCTTTCTTGGCCGCAGGCTTTTTCTTTGGCGCTACCTTTTTCGCAGGCTTGGGCTCTGCTTCCGCTTCGCCGCCGGACAGGTCGATAGGCTCTGGCGCCACATCGTTCGCCGCCGGTGCTTCAGCTGTCTGCTGCCCGGCTGCCGGTTGCTGGGCTGCGGCTGCGGCCTGCTGAGCTTCCATCGCTTTCTGGCGGGCTTCGTCTTCCGCCTTGGCGTGTTCCGGGAACAGCTGACGATAGAGGGCGTTTACACGTCCGCCAACGTCCGTAAGAGCTTTCGCAACGGCCTGCAGGTTGTAGCCGACACCGCGGTAATAGAAGATATGCGTGTTCGGGTTGTAGGCGCGGTAGATACATTCTTCCGGCGTATTACCTTCGCCAAGTTGCGCCGGATCGCCTACGAAATCGAAGACGACCTGCCGGCCTTTGGTGTTGCCGATCCATTCTTCGACCTTCTCGTCAGCGCGCTCCCAGAGCTCCGCCAGGCGACGATCGTTCAGCGGGTGCTTCTCAGGCAATTGCAGGGCTTTCCGCAAGGCTTCGCCCCGGACACGGGCACGCGCGCGCGTTGGCCACAAGAGTTGTGAAATCTGGCTCGACGGCATCAGGACCATCTGGCCGCCATAAAGGACGCCGTTAGCTGCCTTGTTCATCACAGCCTGGTTGAAAAGGTCGAATGAGGCCTGCGCGTGGAGGCACTGGTTTCTCAGTTCGTGAACGTAAATGGCAAGCGTATTATTATCCATGTCAACTATTCGCTTTATTCTTGAGTTTATTCGACGCAGAGCCCCTCTGCACCTCCTCCCAGGTGGTGCGCCTGAATAGCCTATTCAAGGCGGAGACTGCTCCCTACGGCCTGAGCGATAGCACATGCGCTCCCTATAACGCCAGCACGGAATCGCGCCTTTTCCCGGTGGTGTGTTGTTCGGTCATTGCCAACAAGGGGGTGAAGATTGTAAAGTGTCTGTGGGTGAAACAAGTTGGGTGCAAAAATGGCTGATGCTACTTTTGCTGCAAGTTCGCGAGGCGCGAGCCCCGTTACCCGTGCGGAAAGGTCTTCCGCGCGACCCAACAGTGCGTCTTCAAGCCAATCAACAGGTTTCAGTCGGAGCCTGAATCAGGGTCAGGGCGAATCGGGTCGTCTTCTGCCCGGGCAGGGCACGGCGCCGCCACAGCCAGGCCGTGGATTGCTGGGTAACGGCGTGTCGTTTCTTCTGGACCAAACAAGAACGCAGGAAGCCAGCGCGCCCCTGCCACCAGTTTCCAATTTCGAGCGGGCAAAAAACCGGTATCTGGAGACACAGTCCAGCATCAAGGACACGATCGCGGCTAATAGCATCCTGCGTGGCGAAGCCAGCTATGCTTCTGCAGCCGATGACACATCGTCTCAAGCCCATGTCTATGAAGATGACGTCGAAGAAGTCCTGTCTGGCCCAGTGCAATATGCTTCCGGCAGCCTGATTTAGGCTTGGCCATTCACATAGCCGTTATCAGAATGTTCGAGAAGCCTAAGACGCCAGGCGTGAAGACAGAATGGTGAGCCAGCGGTTTACCCGTTTCTCATGTTCGCCCGGTTTGCTGTCGCCAATAGGCTTGCGGCTGTATATTGCAAGGGCGCTTGTATAGTTGTCGATTTCGATCACCCGAACGGTAAGAACTGTCGGAATGCTCTCGCCAGGCAGGCGTTCAAGGAAATCAAATTGGTTGGCGGCCGGGTCAAAGCCAAACGTGCGGATCGTGGGCATGTCGTCCACATAGTCGGCAAGAGCGAGGCGAAGCTTACGGGCGTTCACCTCGAAGCGGGCTGCAGGTCCATTGGTGATCGCGGCCGTGCACAAGCTGTCGGGGCACAAAAGGTACCCGCTATCGTCCCCCTCAAAGGCCAGGGTCTCGAACTCAACGGCCTCAAGCGTGCCGCTTTCATCGCCGAAAATACTTTCGCCCCCGCCGATCTGGACCAGGAAGTAGACTGCCAGTCCGATGACTATGACAAAAAGACAAAGCCCGATGGCGAGGGAACGAAATTTTTCCAGCATGATAACCTTTAAACCAGTTGCTTAACCCAGGATCGAGCCAAGCTGCATGGCAAGGCTCATGTCGCCTTCTACACGCAATTTACCGGTCATGAAAGCCATCTGTGGATTGAGGTTTCCTTCGGCGATCTGGACGAAGTTATCCATGGTGACTTTAACAGTGCAGTCAGCCTCGGAATCGTCATTGTCGACAACGGTTGGAGACGCTTTGCCGTCAATGCGGACAACGCCGTCGTCGCCGAAATCGAACTTGATAATGGCGGCGAGTGGGGAATGCGAACCAACGCGGCCGCGGATTTCTTCAGTGATTTTTTCCAGTGACATAATGTCCTCCCTTGCAACTGATTGTGAATATTGGACTTATCAGTCCAGAAATCAATCAGATATTGTGCATATCTCAGTTCTGGTCGTCTTTTTTCTTCTTCAGCTTACCCACAAGGCTGGTGATGCCTTTTTCAAGCGACCCTTCCTTGTCTTTCACAAGCTCTTTCAGTTTTTCGGATGCGCCAGCCTTGATAAGGGCCTGGGCAATCTGGGGCTGCAGCACGGACATGACATGGCGTGCGATCTCTGCCGGTGCCATGCCTTTTTCGTCTGTCCCAAGGTCGGTGATGGTGAAGTCAGCCAGCTCGATTGTCTTGTCTACACTGAGCGCGCCCTCGGTTTTAACAGCAACTTTTGGCGCTCTGATCACCATTTTCTTGATGGTGAGGGTAATGTTCGACGGTTCGGCATTGTCCGCTGGGCCTACATTCTGCTGCAGTTTCTCGAAATTGGTTTTGCCATCGATCCGGCGGGCATCCAGCATGGGAGTGTCGATCACGATGCTGTCGATAATTATATGGTCAGACAGCAGTGTCCTTGGCTGCAGTTGCATGTCGAAACTGCCAAGGCTGGCGATCTGGCCTTCTCCAAAGCCATCAGGCTGGCCTATCTCAAGCCCCTTGAAACTGACTTTGCCAGAAAAAGGCGACAAGTTGATGCTTTCAACTGTCACAGGCACCTTGAGGGTTTTGGGTCCACCCTTTTCAACTCCGGTTTTTACGATGGTGTTGATCTGGCTATAGGCGACACCTGCGCCGACAAGCAGAATAACCACCAGCCCGATAAATAGTTTTTTCATTGTTGTGCCTCCGTCCCGCTCTATTCCGATTGCCAGTATGATGGCACTGTTTTACGGCCTTGTTAAGGCATAAGGCTGCGGGCACGGTTGAACAAAAGTCTTAACGAATCCGGTCAGTTATGCCAGCATGGCGGCAAAGCTTGGCAAGTTGACCGATAAAGGGTGGTGATTTCATGGCTGTGCTGACGCAAGTGCTTCTGCTGGTGTCCTATATGATCCTGGGGCTCGCGGTAATGATTATTCCGCCGCGCCTGTTCGGGATGCCTGAACAATTGGCGCAGCTTCTGGGCGTGGTGGTTTTTTTCGGGGCCTGGCAAATCCAGAACTTGTTCACTGTAAGGCGGATCGAAAAGGATACGTCTGCGCGGGTGGCTGTTCTTGAAGATGTGACGACGATTCTACGCGGAGATTTGGAACGTACCCGCCGAAAGACGGAACAAGGTGACGAAAAAAGCGATGAGGTCGTTGGTGAACTGAAGGTGTTGCATACCCTTTTGACGCAGCTGATGAAGCGCGAAGTCGAGCTTGAAGCCAAGGTGCCCAAGGCAACCCGGATTGCCAAGCGGGGGGGGAAAGCAGGAATCATCGAGCCGACCGACGAAGAAGCGCTGGCGCTGAGTGCGGACCATGTACCGGAAAAAACTGACGGTGAAACCAAGACCAAGCAAGGCAAGACACCCGCGTCTGCGCCAGAGACGGCACCTGAAGATGATACTGACGAAGACGCCAGCCTGGAGCTCGATGAAATCGAACTGACGCCGGAAGAGGCGGCGATGGCGGTCGTGGATGAGGGCGACGGCGAAGAGATGGAGCCTCTGCCTCAGGATGAAGAAGATGAGGATGGTGGGGTGGAGCCAGGGTCTGCGGAAGCTCGTCCGTCACGCCCAGCAGCCAAAGCGCCGGCAAAGGGCAAGAGGGCACAAATCCGTCTGATCAAGCGCGAGGATCAGCTCTTGTCTGTGATCCGCAGTTCACTTGCCGAGAACAGGGTTGACCTCTATTTGCAGCCGATCGTGGCGCTGCCGTCCCGGCGATCTGTTCATTATGAGTGCTTCTCCCGCGTGCGGGACGAGGAGGGGCGTATCATCCTGCCGCGCCAATATATGAGGGTGGCTGAAAACAAGGGGCTCATCGGGACGATCGACAACCTCCTGCTGTTCCGCCTGATCCAGTTGGTGCGCCGGCTTGGCAAGCGGCGCCCGAAGGTGCGCTTCTTTATCAATATGTCCAGATATTCGATGGAGGATGAAGAGTTCTTCCCACAATTCATCGATTTCATGTCGGCTAACTCGGAATTCCGTGACCGTCTGGTATTTGAAATTAGCCAGGAAGACTATTATATGCTGCCGGGCGAGGTGAAGGAACGGCTGCTGGCGCTTGGGCGCAAGGGGTTTGGTTTCTCCATGGATTTGGTGAAGGATTTCAACAAGGACTTTACCTATCTGGGTGAGAACAAGTTCCAGTTCATCAAGGCAGATTTGGGCGACCTTATAGCCGCGCACCCTGAAGAAGGGGATGTGGAAGCGATCAAATCGTTCTTGCGAAGGAACGGTATGCAGTTGGTCGCAAGCCGGGTCGAAAGTGAAGACGATGTCTTGCTGGCGCTGGAGTCCAAGGTGGAGTTTGCCCAGGGCTACCTGTTTGGTGAGCCCACGTCGGCCGCAAATCTGAATAGTGAATTTTAATTTGTAACGAGTAGGCCAATTGGGTGTCCTGCCTGGGCCCTTGCTCCCAAATTTGGAGGCAGTTGCATGCCGAACTCATCCGGCACCAGCGTACATATGGTCGCTGGCCTCAGTGAAATTATGGACCATACAGACCTCGTGATCTGTGATCTGTGGGGAGTGATGCATAATGGCCTTACGCTGCACCCTGATGCCGTTGATGCGATCCAGAAGGTGCGGGATGCGGGGGCGAAAAGCGTCTTCCTTTCCAACGCACCGCGGCCCCGGAATCATGTAAGAGAGCATCTGCTTGAAATGGGGCTGCCTTCTTCCCTGACGGATTTTGTTGTCACTTCCGGTGGGCTGGCGCGAGACGAAGTGCGGGAGCTGTATTCGGGTGCACGGCTTTATCATCTTGGCCCGGAGGGGGACCGCAATACAGTTGAAGGCCTGCCGGTTGAAGAGGTGGCTCATCCGGACGATGCAGACATCATCCTGGCGACCGATTTGGACTTCCGCGACATTGATGCCCACGGCCCCTGGCTACGCACAGCAGCAGAACGGGGTGTCCCTTTTCTGTGTGCAAATCCTGACAGGATCGTGCATGTGGGCGAACGTCTTTACCCTTGTGCAGGCGCTGTAGCGGATCTGTTTGCGTCAATGGGCGGCGATGTGCATTGGTTTGGCAAGCCTACGCCGGAAGCGCTCCGGTCTTGTGTCAAGGAGGTGGGGCTGGACGCTGATGTGATCGGCGACAAGGTCATGATGATCGGGGATAGTCTGCAGACGGATATGGCAGGGGCGCGTGCTGCCGGTTATCGGGGGATTTTCATTACAGGCGGGATTCACCGCGATGAAGCCCCTCTCCTTGACCGGGCTTCCAACAAGGGACGTGTGCCCGTGCATGCCTTCCGGAAAATATTTGGTAAGGAAAAGGCCGTACCACACGCAGTGATGCACGCTTTGAGGTGGTAGAGGCCCAAAGAAAAACCGGGCCGAAGCAAGCGTCAGACCCGGTTCTTTCTTGAACTGCTATGCTGGACTAGCCGAACAGGGCGTCGATATCGTCCTGGCTGACCTCTTCACCTTCCGGAAGATCGATCTCTTCCCCTTTGGTTTCTTTGGCCGGCTCGGCTTTCTTCTCAGCCTTTTTCTTCTCTTCCTCGGCTTTTTTCGCCTCTTCCGCTTTCTTCTCGGCTTCCTTTGCCTCGTGCTCGGCTACCGGGTCGAAATCTTCCTCGAACATATTGTCGAGTTGCTTGGACGAAACGGCCTTCGGGGCTTCTACTTTAGGTTCCGGTTTTGGCTCAGGTTTCGGGGCAGGCTCTGGAGCAGCCGTTTCCGCGGCCTTGGCCTGGGTGCCCATGAGGGCATCAACCTCTGACTGGTTGATGCCTTCGCCTTCAAGCGCCGGACCGGACAGAAGCGATCTGTCTTCCGAAATCGGGCCTGCGGCTTCCTTGGCTTCCTCGATGTCCTGCTCAGTAACACCAAGAAGGTCACGCAGTTCCATGACGCGGGTTTCAATGTGCGCGAGGGTCTCAACCACCTTGGAAATGCGTTGGCCTGTGATGTCCTGAAAGGAACAGGCCTCAAAAATCCGCATCACGGCGTCCTGGCTAGTGGCGACATAATTGTCTTTGTCGTCAGGGTCCAGCGCCATAATTTCCTCGGCAGCCTCCATGATGGTATTGGTGGCTTCCTCGGTCTGCTGCACAATAGCATCCAGTTCCAGGCCAGCGCGTGGAATCCTGGCGCTTTCCAAGTCGCCCGGCTGCAAGGACGCAATCTCTTTCCGCGCGTTGGAGATATAATCGCTCAGCGATCGGCATTCCCGGTAAATAGACGTATCGATTGATTTGAAAAAAACCGACATTGTTCCGATCAGCACTTCGGTTACCGAGGCGACATCGGTCAAAGACAATTGCGTCGTATCTTGCTTCCGTAAGCTGTCGACTAGCAGTTGGATCTGCTTCGGAAGCGCCGGATTGGTCATCAGAAGTCTCCGAGCACCGCTACCAATTTGGTCTTCAGTGTCGCAGCGTTGAACGGCTTAACAATATAGTTGTTAACGCCGGCCTTTTTCGCCGCAATCACGTTATCCGTCTTGGATTCTGCCGTAACCATAATGAATGGTGTGTTTTTGATTACGTTGTCGGCGCGAACCTCTTTCAGGAACTCGTAACCGGTCATCGGCTCCATGTTCCAGTCGGAGATGATCAGGCCATATTGTTTGGCCCGTGCTTTTTCAAGCGCCATAGCACCGTCGGTTGCTTCGTCCACATTGTTGAAGCCAAGCTGCTTCAAAAGGTTGCGGACAATCCGCAGCATTGTCTTGTAGTCGTCGACGATAAGGATCGGCATACCCATATCAACGGCCATGATAATTCCTCAATATTATTGATTACGCACCCTCAGTGCCAACGTGACACCGCTAAATTCCATAATCAGGACACTAGCCCCGATAGCATGAAGAATTGGTTAACCCATCACTGCGTAAGTTTCAAACACTAACTCGTTCATCTGAAACCATATTATTGCGCACTAAGGCTGTCTCGCCCAAGAAAAGGTGGACAAAATGCAAAGAATTCCGCCATTTAGGTCGATATTCCTACGTCAGGATGCCTGAAGGGGAGCATAAATGGTACAGCAGTTTTTTTTCGAAGATATAGCAATTGGCCAGAGCGAGTCGATGGCGACAACCGTCACGGCTGAAATGATTGAGGCGTTTGCGGAAATGTCCGGTGACGTCAATCCTTTGCATCTGGATGAAGAGTATGCGGCCATTACGCTGTTTGGCGTAGGCATAGCTTAAGGTGTCTTTCAAAACCAATTGTATGGTAGGGGACAAAACAGTGGTGACGGGTGACGCATTGGTGTATGTCCCGAGCCGACCAGCCGCTTAAATTGCGGCAACTGAACAACCGGGCCCCAGAAAACACAGGGGTCGGTTAGCAACGAGGATGGTTCACGCCATGCGCCTTCTGAGGCACATCAATGAGGTTGGAGCCGAGCATCGCGGCAATGTTGTTGCGCTCGGCAATTTCGACGGCTTCCACCGGGGGCACCAGGTGGTCATCGGTGAAGCAGGGCGTCTGGCACGTGAAATGAAGCTGGGGCTTACGGTGGTGGTGACAGAACCTCATCCGGTCAGTTTTTTTGCCCCCAATGCGCCGCCGTTTCGCCTGACCCCGTTTCGTGAGCGGGCACAGCTTTTGGAACAGTTTGGCGTTGATCAGCTATTGGTCCTTCCTTTTGACAAGTCTTTGGCGGGCATGCCTGCCCAGGATTTTGTTACTGAAATTCTCCTCAAGGGCCTTGATACCAAGCATGTTTTCGTGGGCTATGACTATCGCTTCGGCAAGGCGCGCGGAGGCGGCACCGATGTGTTGGCCTGGATGGGGGAAATGGAAGGCTTTGGCCTCAGTGTCATCAAGCCCGTAACAGTTGGGCTCGAAGGCTATGCTGGAGAGGTCTATAGTTCCACCCTGGTTCGGCAGGCGCTGCAGGCCGGTGAGGCACGCAAAGCCGCCGCGCTTCTCGGGCACTGGTGGTCGATCAATGGCCGGGTAACGAAGGGCGACCAACGTGGCCGTACCATTGGATTTCCGACAGCCAATGTAGAGTTGGGGGAGAGCCTACAGCCGAAATTGGGCGTCTACGCCGTGCGCGTGCATATCGAAGACGATGATCGGGTAATCCACGGTGTCGCCAATGTGGGCAAACGGCCGACCTTCGATAAGCGCGACGTCCTTCTTGAGGTGCACCTGTTTGACTTCGAAGAAAGCTTGTACGACAAGCATTTGCGCGTCGAACTGGTCGCTTTCCTGCGGCCGGAACAGAAGTTCGAGGGGATCGAGGTGCTCAAGAATCAGATACACCGGGACAGCCGTGTGGCGAGGATTGTCCTGGCAGAGCCCGAAAATGCCCGTGACCGTCTTGAGGCGCCAACACTTGATCGCTATCTCAATCTCTTTCCAGAGCCACACATCCGTGCCCGTTAGGGGGGGGCTTGAAGCGCACAAATTCATACGGGGGACGCAATGGAACTTCTACTTGATTACCACATTTGGGTCAGCTTTCTGACACTGACATCGCTCGAAATCATTCTGGGCATCGACAATGTGGTCTTCATTGCGTTGCTGGTAGGGCATTTGCCGGAAGGTCAGAGGAAACGGGCCCGCATGATAGGCCTGACACTGGCGCTGCTGATGCGAATTCTGCTCCTCCTGGGCGTTGCCTGGATTATCAGCCTGCAGACGCCCTGGCTGACGCTCTTTGGCCAGGAGTTTTCCGGCAAGGATATCCTGATGCTTCTTGGGGGCGGTTTCCTGCTCTATAAAGGCACCAACAGTATTCACGACGAAGTAACGGGGGACTATAAGGCAGAGATCAAAGCCGCTACAGGCGGTATGGCTGCGGTGATTGCGCAGGTGGTGTTCATCGATATAATTTTTAGTTTCGACTCCGTAATGACCGCTGTGGGCATGACAAAAGTCATCCCCGTCATCATTGCTGCCATGACCATCGCCATGCTGGTGATGATGTTCTCAAGCGGCTATATCGCCAGTTTCATCGAGCGTTTCCCGACGCTCAAGATTCTGGCGCTCAGCTTTATCATGCTCATTGGTGTGTTCCTTGTGGCGGAAGGGCTCGGCTTCCATGTGCCCAAAGGCTACATCTACTTCGCGATGGCCTATTCCCTGGGTGTTGAATGCCTCAACCTTCTCAGGCGCCGCCGCAAGCTGGCAAAGCAAGAAAGCTAGTTCACACCGCAAATACAAAAGTGGAAGCCTGGTGCCGGAAGGGGCCGGGCTTCTTTGTGTCTGTGGTTCACAGAGGCCTCCTGTTTCCGTTTCTATTCAAAAGCGCCGCCCTCTTGGCGGCTTGACCAGGATCAGGGAGAGCGGAAATGATTATCACCTTTAATGGCGTAGATGCGGTACCAGCCTACGGCCCAGGGACAGAGGGCAACCCACCAACAGCTGCCCAAAGCCGGACCAATATTGTCAACGCGGTCAATGCGGCGATCAGTAACCGGATCAAGGCGGTGGGCGATGTCGCGAACGTTCAGGTGATTGATGTTTTCGGTGACCTGAAAGGAGCCGAGCTCCTGAACAGGGGGGAGCCGGAGCAACTGATATTCACGCAGTTGAATTATTTTTTCCGCGCCTCGACAGATGTGTCAGGTCTTGCGCCTTTGCAGGGCGTTGAAGGGTTGGCTGATGGTGGTCGCCGCCGGTCGATTGGTTCGACATCGTCGAGCTTGCAGCGAAGCCAACTGACTTTTGCAGATTTCAATACCATCATTGAGATTGGCACTTTCTATTCTGTTGCCCGCCGCGGTGCGAGCCACAAAAAGTATGGTACGCGGATAGTGGGTTTCTATTTCAAGGGAACCAATGATGACGGTCAGTTGCTGCAGCTGTATTTGCCGGATGATTGTGGCCGCATGCGGTCCATTCAGCAACTGGTGGCCCCAACGGTTGAGGATATTGAAGGTGAACTGGCGGAGATCAATACAGGCAGCGATTATCAGGTGGGTATCTTCAAAACACCCCTGTCTCTCAAACTTCGTGAAGGCAACAATATTTGGCGCAACATTATCAACATCGGCGCGACAAGCTTCTCAGGTGATTCCAGTAAATATCTGGACAGCTTCGGCATGGTCACCAGCTTGACCCCTACGGGCAACTACATCGATGCCGGGTCAACGAGCGAAGTGATCTTTGCCTTGGACTTCGAGCTTGTGGATCGAGACGGGGAAGGCCCTTTTGGGACTTACGAAATGGATTTCCAGTCCTCCAACACAAACAGGAATCTTCTGGTGGACCAGCAGGGCAAGGAACGCACCTGGAGCATTCCGTCCGTGTCTGCGCTGGATGTCGAAATCGGAAGCCCTTTTTCGCAAAAAACAACCCATACCCGTACGCGCCAGCAGGAGTCTTCGGGGCAGAAGCAGATTCTGGAGAAACTGATCCAGAATCTGCCCGCCAAATATTACAAGCTCGTCAACTTTACCGGCACGGAAGTGGGCAGTGTTGATGCCGCAATCTGGGTGACAGACAACCTAGACCGCAAAACCAAGATCACGGTGCCGCTTGGTAAGAAGCTGCTGCTTGTTGAAGAAGAGGTCGAAGTGGTACAGGCCGTTATTGATGCCATCTAGCGCCGGTGTGCCCGCGCTATTTGGCGGTGCAGTTCAACGTGATTAACGCACCTTTAATCATGGCACCCTAGGCTGGTCGTGAAACGACTTTGGAGGTGATGCGATTAGGGGTCCAATAGACAGTCTGGCCAATCTTCATGTCTTGTTGGCGCTTGGGAACGCTCAAGCGGCTGCAAGCCTGAAAGATATCCTGCTTAGGCGACGGGTGGGCGTTTTTACGCCCGCCAATAACCGCGACGCGGTGGAGATGATGCTGGATCATAGCTACAACATGCTGGTGATCGACGAGCATTTCCCTGACCTGGGGGGTATAGATTTCTGCCGGTTCCTCCGCCTGACCAACAGCCCGATGGCTGTGGCGCCGGTTATTTTCGGCATTCATGAGCCGAACCAGAAAAAGGTGATTGCGGCTCGGGATGCCGGAGCCACCAAGATTGCAGTGATGCCATTCTCCGGCGCTAGCCTGATCAAGGCAATGGAGGATGCGGCAAATGATCCGCGTCCCATTATCCAGGACACCAGCTATAATGGGCCGGACCGCCGGACCCGGAGTGTGCCACCCCCAGGTGGTGTTGACCGTCGCTCGAAAACGCCGACTTCAATCGACCGGGCAACCCAAATGAAGATTCTCCGTGGCGTGAAGAGCTGATCCCGGCAAGTCCATTAATGAAAATTTTAAGCCGCGCTTGAGTTAGCTGCCTACGTCTTATATGACGAAAGACGTCGAATATATAAGTCTGTCTGGGAGGGCCGCGCGTGAGGCTGGGCGAGAAATCCGATCTTCGAGTGCTGATCGCTATGGCCAATGGCCAGGCTGCCATAGGTGCGCGGGCTGTGTTCAAGGAACAAGGGGCGATAAGCTATCAGGTCGCTGAAAACAATCGCGATGCCATGGAAAAGATGAAAGCGGAACAGTTCAACCTTCTGCTTGTTGAAGACACTTTCCCTGACATAGGTGGCATCGATTTCTGCCGTTTTATCCGCATGATGAATGCGCCAATCTCTGTTGCGCCCATCATATATGCGCTTAAGGACCCGGACCGCGAAAGCGTCCATCAGGCCCGCAATGCTGGCGTCAACAAAATGGTGGTGATGCCTTTCACCACGGCAAGCCTGGTGAAGAATCTGGAAGATATCCTGTCGCACCCAAAGCCCTTCATTCGTGTGACAGGTTATTATGGCCCTGATCGCCGTGTGGGCGGGGGAAGCTATTCCGGGCCCGAGCGCCGGAAGAAGCAGCAAGGTGTTTTCCCGGTTGCTAACCAGAAAAAGGTCTTCAAGGGGCTTTAAAAGGCCGCCTTTCCGCTCGACACTTCCGGTCAAGATTGATAAAAGTGCGGCCATGCAAACCCACAGTAAATATGGCTGGCCTTTCGCTGGCATCATTATTCGAATTACTGGCCCGGCGCTAATAGACTAGCGACCGGGGTTTCAAGTTTACACATTTTCCAGAATTCAATTGGGTGCAACGCAATTTCAAGGCGGCCCCATTTATCAAGAGCGAGACAAACAGTCATGTCTGCCGACAATAGTGAAAAGCGAGATTATCGCGATACCGTCTTCCTGCCGAAAACAGATTTCCCCATGCGCGCGGGCCTGCCGCAGCGCGAGCCAGAGTTTCTGAAGCGCTGGGAAAAGGATGCCATCTACAAGAATCTGCGTGAGGACGCGAATGGCCGCGACAAGTTCGTGCTGCATGATGGCCCTCCGTATGCCAACGGCAATATCCACATCGGGCACGCGATGAACAAGATCCTCAAGGATGTGATCGTCAAGTCGCAGCAGATGCAGGGCAAGGATGCACCGTATGTGCCGGGCTGGGATTGCCACGGCCTGCCGATCGAATGGAAGATCGAGGAAAAATACCGCAAGAAAAAGAAAAACAAGGACGATGTGGACCCTGTTGAGTTCCGCAAGGAATGCCGCGCCTTCGCCGACGAGTGGATCGATGTGCAGCGCGAAGAGTTCAAGCGTCTTGGCATCTTCGGCAACTGGGAAAAGCCCTACCTGACGATGGACTTTGACGCAGAAGCGCAGATCGTTGAAGAGCTCCTGAAGTTCTCGACCTCTGGCGCGCTCTACCGCGGTTCCAAGCCGGTGATGTGGTCGCCGGTTGAAAAGACGGCGCTCGCGGAGGCCGAGGTCGAATACCACGACCATACAAGCGTGCAGATCGATGTGGCTTTTCCATTCGTTAAAGCGACACACGAGGACCTTGAGGGTGCGCGGGTTGTTATCTGGACCACCACCCCTTGGACCATCCCGGCAAACCGTGCTGTCTGCTATGGTCCCGATATCGACTATGTTGTGGTCGAAGCCACAGAAGTGGGCGAGGGCGCCCTGATGGCGGAAGGTGACCGTGTTGTCGTTGCCGAAGCTCTGCTTCTGGATTTCGTCAAGCGTGCGGGCATTGAGAACTATCTTGTGATCAGCCACCTGAAGGGCAGCGCCTTTGAAGGCGCTATCCTCGCGCACCCATGGCGCGGTCACAAAGACGGCAACCGGGGCTATGACTTTGATGTGCCGATTCTGCCAGGGGACCATGTAACCACCGAGGCTGGTACCGGTTTCGTGCACACAGCCCCTGGCCATGGTGACGATGACTATCAGGTTGCCCATGTGAAGTTCGGTATTGAAGTGCCTTACACGGTCGACGAAAGCGGGTGCTATTATGAGCACGTGCCGCTGGTGGCCGGCGAGCATGTCTATAAGGTAGCAGACAAGGTATGTGAGCTGCTTGCTGATGCTGGCGCGCTGATGGCGAAAGGCCATCTGACGCATAGCTACCCCCACAGCTGGCGCTCCAAGGCACCGCTGATTTTCCGCAACACGCCGCAATGGTTCATCTCCATGGAGAAAACGGACCTGCGTGCAAAGGCACTTCAAGGCATCGAAGATACCAACTGGTACCCCGCCATTTCTAAGAACCGTATCAGGGCCATGGTCGCGGACCGGCCTGACTGGGTAATCTCGCGCCAGCGGGCCTGGGGGGTACCAATCACGGTTTTTGTCAATAAGGCGACCGGTGAATTGCTGCAGGATGCAGACGTGAACGCTCGCATCGTTGCCGCCGTCAAGGAAGGTGGCGCGGACGCATGGGTTGCTGTGCCAGCGCAGGAGTTCCTGGGCGACAAATATGACGCCGAAGATTATGAGCAGGTGCACGACATCCTGGACGTTTGGTTCGATAGTGGTTCGACGCACGCGTTCGTCTGCGAACAGCGTGAGGAGCTGCAGAGCCCAGCGGACCTGTATTTGGAAGGGTCAGACCAGCACCGTGGTTGGTTCCAGTCGAGCCTTCTTGAAAGCTGCGGTACGCGGGGTCATGCGCCGTACAAGAATGTGCTGACCCATGGTTTCACCATGGACGGCGAAGGTCGCAAAATGTCCAAGTCGCTTGGCAACACTGTGGCGCCGCAGAAAATCATCCAACAATATGGTGCAGATATCCTGCGTCTTTGGGTGACCTCGGTGAACTATATGGAAGATGTGCGCATCGGCGACCAGATCATCCAGGGGCAGGTAGATGCCTACAGGAAGATCCGCAATACCATGCGCTATCTGCTTGGCAACCTGGCGGGCTTCACGGAAGAAGAGCGCCTGCCAGCAGCCCAGATGCCTGAGCTTGAACGGTATGTGCTGCATCGTCTGGCGGAGCTTGACGTCCTGATCCGGGATCGTGCGAACCATTTCGATTACAACCCGATTTTCCAGGCGCTCTATCAGTTCTGTATCGTTGAGCTCTCAAGCTTCTATTTCGACATCCGCAAAGACGCGCTTTACTGCGATGCGGCGAACAGCAGCCGTCGCCGTGCTGTACGCACGGTGCTGGATGAAGTCTTCATGCGTCTTACTACCTGGTTCGCGCCGATCCTTGCCTTCACGGCCGAGGAAGTCTGGCTGTCCCGGTTCGGAGATGACGCCCAGAGCGTGCACCGTCAGATGTGGCCTGAAACACCAGCCGACTGGAAAAACGACGCACTGGCAGAGAAATGGACCATGATCCGCCGCCTGCGCCGTGTTGTCACGGGTGCGCTTGAACTGGACCGCCGTGAGAAACGCATCGGCTCCAGCCTGCAGGCGGATGTGGCCGTTTATGTGGCCGACCACGCTTATGTGGACGCACTGGCCGGTCTTGACCTTGGGGAGCTGATGATCACTTCCTCTGGCCGTATCATTGAGGCGGATGCCCCAGAGGGCGCCTTTACCCTCGAGGATGTCAAAGGGGTTGCTGTGGTAACGGCTGCTGCAAGTGGTGACAAATGCGAGCGCTGCTGGGTGGTGTCCGAAGAAGTATCCGCCCACGGTGAGCTGTGCAACCGCTGTGCGGATGCGGTAGCAGGGCTTGATGCCCAGGTTGCGGGCTGAGCACCCTGATGGCGGGGCCATATTTCAGGAAAGGGCTTTTGGCGGCTGCGGGTTTACTCGTGGCCGACCAGCTCTCGAAATGGTGGATTCTCGAGGGCCTCCGTTTGCCAGAGAAAGGCAGTATTGAGCTGCTGCCTTTCCTGAATTTCTCCATGGTCTGGAACCGTGGCATTTCAATGGGTATACCGCTTGGCGAATCCCTTGGGAAATGGGGTATCATTGTCCTGACCGGGCTAATCAGCCTGTGGGTGGCGAAATGGCTGTTTGATACGGCCAAGAAAGTGGAAGCCTGGGGGCTCGCGTTGATCCTGGGTGGCGCCATTGGCAACATCATTGACCGCTTCCTGCATGGCGCTGTGGTGGACTTTGTGCACCTGCATGCCATGGGCTACAGCTTCTATGTTTTCAATGTGGCAGACGCGGCAATTACCATTGGTGTGGTGCTTCTGCTTATTGATGGGTTGCGGCCAGACAAGAAAGGCCCTAAAAATGCCCAAAAGGTCGGCGACAGTGCGGCCGACCACAAAGGAGAGAGTTCATGAACCTCAAGTCTGTTTTGTTTATCGGTGCGGCTGCCCTGACGCTTGCGGCATGCGGTGGCGGTAAAAACAGCCCCGACGAGTTTGAAGTTGTCAGCCGTGCGCCGCTTGTGGTGCCGCCGGAAGCAGACCTGTCGCCGCCACGTCCGGGTGAGCCGAACGCTCAGACGATTGATGCCAGCGGCCAGGCTTATGAAGCGCTGTTCCCGGGTAAGAAATTCAAGCGGTCTGAGCCAAAATCTGACTCTGAGCGTGATCTCTTGTCCCGCGTCGGCCCAAGCGAGCCGGACGTACGCTCCAATGTTGGCCAGAAGGATCTGGCTGTCGTTAAGAAAACGCTCCTGCTGGCGGATATCCTTGACGCCGAAGAGCGTGAGTTCCGGACCGACAATGTGTCTGTACGCCGGGTGTATTCCGGCAGCTGAAGCTGACGCTATAGAGTATGGGAAAGCCGCAGGCGTTGATGCTGCGGCTTTTTTTGTGCCTGCTCTCCAGGCTGAACGCCTCGTCCATCCTCAACCAAAATGCTATGCGCATTTGGCACGCCCGTTGCTTATAGAATCGCGCCGGTTGCGTTACGAGGACAAGTGATATGGACATCGCAAAAACAGACGCCAGTACGCAACATACTGAATCTTTTGGAAGAACCGGAACCAAGACGGGGGTCATGGATACAGTTCGAGATTTTCGCGCTCTCATGGAGCAGTTCGACGGGACGGGTGAGACGCGCATTATTGCCCACCAGCGGAACGGTATTGCCGAGTTGGGCGTGGTTGGGTGGGCAATGCGTGCCCTCGAACTTGACGCTTATATGGTCGCCAAGAAGGACCTTCTGGAAGAAGAAGGCCTGACCGTTGATGACCTCTATGAAATGAAAGCATCTGAGCGCGCCGTTTTTGAAGCTCGTGTCATCAACAGTATGCGCAAGGAAGACATGGCGCAGGCGGTCAGGGCGTATGAAGAGCTCGAGCTGGAGCGGAAAAAGCAGAATATGTACAGGGTGGTTACAATTCCGGACCCGGAGTAGGCCCCATGAAAATAATTCCATCATTTCCGGGCCTGGATCCTTCGCCTGACAGCACAGCGGACACAAGCGCGCCTCAAGCCGGTGACGGCACCCGAGAGGCCTTTAGCCAATATCTGCAGGCGTTTGATGCCGCGGGAAAGGCGCGCGTGAAGGCCGATTTTGCTCAGAAAGCCGAGGAGTTTGATCCCATTGCCTGGATGTTGCGTGTTCGGCATCTTGGCCTTTATGACCAGGCCCGCCATGACCTGATGGCCGAAAAGAACCTCGACCATAGCGACCTCGAAAAAATGAGCGAAGAAGACCGTATCATTTTCGAATCACAGGTTTATGACCGTGTGCGAGATAAGCTTGTTGAGCGCATGGGCAGGCACCATCACTGCCACTGTGACGAGGAAGAGATCAGGCTTTATCGCGCCGCGCCCTTCCTGATTTCAAGCTAAGTTTCAGCCCCTTCTGCTGCTGGCGATAAATTGCGCCTGGCGGCTCTTCCATGGCCCAGAAAACCCTGATAGGGTCGCGCCATGACAAGCCAGAACAGACATGATCTTCCGAAACAGGCAGGTATTATCCGCCTGCTGAGCGAACGCACCATCAACCGCATAGCGGCAGGTGAGGTGGTCGAACGGCCCGCGAGTGCCGTCAAGGAACTGGTGGAGAATTCGGTCGACGCCGGCGCCACCCGCATTGATATTGTGATGCGCGACGGCGGCAAGGCGCTTATCCAGGTGGTGGATGACGGGCGCGGCATGGACGCTGAAGAACTTTCGCTGGCGGTGGAGCGCCACGCCACTTCCAAGCTGAAAGATGATGATCTGGTCAATATCGCCTCGCTTGGTTTCCGGGGCGAGGCGCTGGCGTCCATTGGCGCGGTAGCGCGCCTGACGGTTACATCCAAGGCCAAGGGCATAGATGAAGCCTGGGCCGTGCGCGTGGAAGGCGGGCAGAAGCACGCGGTGGAGCCCGCAGCGCTCACCACAGGCACCCGCATAGAGGTGCGGGACCTGTTCTATTCCACACCCGCGCGACTGAAGTTCATGAAAACCGCCCGCACCGAATATGCGCAGGCTGGCGATGTGATCAAGCGGCTTGCCATGGCGCACCCTGATGTTGCCTTCACGCTGTCAGACGGGGACAGGGTTACCTTCCGTGCCCCGCAGGTTGCGAGCCTGACGGGTGATCAGCGGCTTGAGCGGTTGGGCGCGATTTTGGGCAAGGAATTCCGTGAAAACGCGCTTGAGATAGACGCCGACCGCGAAGGCCTGCGCCTGACCGGCTTTGCGGGCCTGCCCACCTATTCGCGTGGCAACGCCCAGCACCAGTATTTGTTCGTGAACGGCAGGCCAGTGAAAGACAAGCTGTTGAACGGGGCCGTACGCGGCGCGTATCAGGACTATCTGGCGCGGGACCGCCACCCCATTCTGGCGCTGTTCCTCGATGTACCCTCAAGCTTTGTGGACGTGAATGTGCACCCTGCCAAGGCAGAAGTGCGCTTCAAGGACGCTGGCCTTGTGCGCGGACTGATTGTCTCCGCGCTTCGGCACGCGCTGGCGGCAGCCGGGCACCGGGCGTCGACGACCGTCGCAGGCGCAGCGCTTGGCGCCATGCGCCCACACACGGGGCTTTCCTCCCTGCCGATGGGTCGCCCGCACGAGCGCCCAACCTTGCCTGCTGGATTTAACGAAGTCGCCGAACAGATGTATAACCCGTCCGCCGGGTCATATGGCGAGATGCGGGAAAGTCAGCTGGCGTTTGACCGCACGGGCGATATGGCAGCACCTTCCGCCCGCCCGATTGACGAGCAGGCCACCTATGGCGCGCGGGCGGCGGATATGCCGCAATCTGCGCCGCAAGCCGCCCCGCAGGATTTCCCTCTGGGGACCGCGCGGGGGCAGGTGCACGCCACTTATATCGTTAGCCAGACAGCCGACGGCGTCGTGATTGTGGACCAGCACGCCGCCCACGAACGGCTGGTTTATGAGCGCATGAAGAAACAGATCGCAGCCACCGGCGTGGCGCGGCAAAGCCTGTTGCTGCCGGAAGTGGTGGAACTTGAAGACGGCCCCGCTGAGCGCCTTCTCAAGCGCATTGATGAGCTTGAGGCTTTGGGATTGGTGATCGAGCCTTTCGGTGAAGGCGCCGTGGTGGTGCGTGAAGTGCCCGCCATGCTTGGGAAGCTGGACGTGCCGGGCCTTGTGCGCGATCTGGCCGATGAACTGACAGACCTTGATGAGGCGCTGAGCTTAAAGGAAAGCCTTGAAGAAGTATGCGGCACCATGGCCTGCCACGGCAGCGTGCGTGCAGGCCGGAGGCTCACAGTGGATGAGATGAACGCGCTGCTGCGCGAAATGGAAGCCACGCCGCACAGCGGCCAGTGCAACCACGGCCGCCCGACATACGTAGAGCTGAAGCTCAGCGATATCGAGAAGCTATTCGGGCGGCGTTAGTCGAACTAAATCCCCCTTTTCGTCTCCAGATACGTCGCGAAGCTGGCGAGCCAGTGGCTGCCGGCATAATGCTCGTCGCTGACCGCCTTGATGCCGGTGTCTTTATGGATCGCCGCTGCAGCAAGCAGTGAGGCTTTGCGCGGGTCATTATCCGGCAGGGCTGAGGCAATGCCTTCCAGCGCCCAGGCGCGGGAAAGGTTCACGCCGTCCAGATGCACCAGCTTGCCGTCCGTGGCGTCCTTGACGATCGCGGGCTCCAGCCAGTCGCCGCGTCCATTACGCGGGATGCGCGGCAGGAAGCGGCCAAGCCATACGGCAAAGTCCGCCTCGCTCAACACCCGGCGCATCAGGTCGGCTTCCATCAGGCAGGGCGAGAGGAAATCTTCGCCTGAAGGCTCATAGCCAATGGGGCAGCTTGTATCGTCCTCATAGAAATCCAGCGTGCGCTCAGTCAGCAACGCCTCAAATGCACCGTCATCCACAGTGCGGGCGTAGTCCAGCATCAGGCCAAAGGCGAAAGCACTTTGGTTGTGGGTGCCAAGGCGCACAGGGTAGGCAAGCTTCGGCAGCCATGCAGTCATCTTGGCCACAATCGCGTCTTCAAGCGGGCGCAGGGTTTCCCGCCATTCCTGGTGTAACGGGTCACTGCTTTCATGCAGTTCGGCCACCAGTTGCAGGTACCAGGCGATGCCGTAGGGGCGCTCGAAGCCCTTGCGGCCATCGGCCATATAGTAGGCGACCTCTGCTTCGATGTTTTTAGCCGTGAAGCTTTCTGCCAGTGCGTCTGTTGCAATCTCTGCAAATGGGCCTTCAGGGGCCTGTTTGATCAGGCGCACCAGAAGCCAGTGGCCATGGACCGATGAGTGCCAATCGAAGCAGCCATAGAAGGCTGGTGTCAGTTCGCGCGGCGCTCCTACGTCAGCATCGGAATTCAACACATGGCTGATCTTGTTCGGGTATTCCCGGTGAATGCAGCCAAGCGCCATGCGAGCGAACCGGTCTGTCACCACGCCTTCGCGGGCAGGCGGCAGGGAGATGTCCGCTGTATCATGTTTGGCGCCATCGTCGCAGGCCGTCAGCGTCAGCCCGCCCAGAAGTGCAAGTGTGAGTGCTGATTTTTTCAACGGTTTCCTCCCCGTGGATTGCTTTTCCAACCCATAGCACCATAGCGGGCGAGACGCCACGGTGAAGGGGGCAGATTGGCCCGGCCAGCACTTGACCGGGCCAAAACATATTCAGAAGATCATTCAGGAGATTTTTCGGCGTCGTCTTCAAAGCGGGGCGGAAAGTCACCTTCCAACATGACGCAGTAATTGACTGTTAGGCGTGGTCCCACGATGGCCATATCCGAGCCAGAACCAGTGGGTGCGATGGTCACGGTGGTTGTTTCCTCCGGAGAGCTCATTTCCTCTGCCTCGGTTTGCATGTCAGGTTCGGGCGCCATATGGGCATGAGGGGCGGTCATCGCCGCGTCCGATGAGACCGTAGCTGTGTGCGTATGATACGCTAGTTGATTTTCATTTTGATTGACGTACACGCGCCCAAGGTTGACCCCGACACGGGTTCCGTAGGCTCCTCCTCCATATGGTGTGGGGACAAATTCGCCAACCCCAACAGGGGAACGCATGGCAAGATTTGGCAGGGCAAATGTCTTCACGCCGTCCCCGCCATAACTGTTGCCATATACGGCATAGAGTTCCGGGTTTGCGGTAATTTCAATCAGCTGCCCCCTGGCCTGAGCAGTGCCGACAGGACAATAACTCGCGCCGGTCATGCAGATGTCGCCAATGTAGGAATACTCTGGCTTGCAGCCTGCCTGGGCCTTGTCTGTGGTGAAAAGGCTGGCGGCGGTGCCGATGACAGCGCATACGGCCAGGTGGGTGATCTTAAGTGTCATTGTTGGTCTCCGTGCAGGGGAAGGGAGGGCCGCGTGCGCGCCCATATATGCAACTCATGACAGGGAGCAGCACCGCCCCCAAATGCGGTACTGCAAAGCGATTGTAGGGCGAAGTAGCACAACCAAAAAGGGTGTTAAATAAATATATGCTTTTTCAGGTTGTGCTTTTGGGTGATGTCATTGGCCGCGGTTTCGGCAGGGAAGGTCAGGCACTGAAGCGTGCCTTCAGCCCCTTGACCAAGTCTTTGCTTTCTTCCATGTGGGCTTCTTCGGTCTCAAGAATCGTCAAGAACAGCCGCTTCTTAAAGCCTTCAAGGTCATAGTCCCCCGGTAACGGGTCGTCGCCTGCGGCATCCAGCATGAAATCTAACAGCCGACTGGCAGCATGAAGGCGGCCCCAGATATAGTCATTTTCGCGCGCCTTGCGACTGAAGAAGGCGCCAAAGTTATAAAGTTGGGTGCCCAGAAGCGGTTGCTGGTCGTGGGTTTCCTGCATGTTTTCACAGTCCAGCGGGCTGATGCGCGCGACACGGATTTCATCCACCTCCAGCAGGTCGGCCCCTTGGCTCATGGGCAGCATAAGCACGTCATAGAAGGCATAACCCACATAGGCGCGGAACAGCGTCAGGCGAAGCGCATTCTGTGGCAGCACGGAAAGCGCCAGCGCGAAAGTTTCGTCCTGCTCATAATCCAGGTCCTCAAGCTCCATCGCCTTGGCGACGGAATCAAGAAAGGCTGTGATGGCCATGTCATCAACTGGCTGGGTGACGAGGCGTTCAAAGATAGCCTCATCAAAATGCTCGGGTGCCCAGCGGGTACGGTAGCTTTCCAGCATGGTATAGATCTGGCGCTTGATTTTCTTGACCGGTTCCACCAGGTGGCTCTGGTTGTCTTGCTGCATGAAACGGTTCAGCTTCATGATCACAAAGCGCAAGCGCCGGATGCGGTAGTCCACATCCAGTTCACGCAGGCGCCTTACGTGATGTTGCTGACCCTGTTCGGGCACGATATCCACGATGCCGCCTTCTGGGCACAACATGCCTTTGCGTTCGGCCCACTGCCGCAGGGCCTCAAACATGTCGGATTCTGATAACTTCACGCCGCGAAGTGCCGCACCTTCCACCATCAGCTGCGCGAGCCGCTCGAACATGCGAACGGTCTTTGACTGCATATAGCTTGAATAGCTGAAGCCTGTGTGCTTGTGCGCTTCTTCGTGCGCGCGCTCACGCCAGCTGGCAAGCATGGCGGTGTCTACCTTGCGCTCCTGGTCCAGGTTCAACACCTTGTCAACTAGGCGGTTGACCTGTGCTTCTGCCGATTGCAGTGTGGCCTCGAACCGGCGCGCGTTTTTATTCTGCTTGTCGATGGCACGCAGATCCTCATAGATCGGCTCACGGCGCGGGATTTCGGCAAGAGCAGACAGGATCGTGCGGAAGAAACCGGGCAGTTCCTTGTGACGCTGGCCCTCAAGTAGGCTTGTTGGGTCGTCCGGCAAGGGGTCGACATAGATGATGCGGCGGTCTACCTCGCGGTGGGCCGGGCGCTCATACACCGCCCCTATTGCTGCCCCAAACGGCTTGTTGTTGGTTACGCCGCCATCAATGAAGGACATGTCATAAAGGGTGTCCATGTCGCTCACAAGCGCGGGGAAATTCTTGGTCATGAAGGCATCACGGCCAGGCCATGGTTGCCGCCTTGCCTTCAGGCGTTCTTCCAGGTCCTTGAACCTGAGCGGGGGGAAAGCGCCCGGGAAGCTGGATGTCGCCCTTGCGGCAAAACCAAGACCGGGGATGTTGTCGTCGCCAAAGTCGCTTGCCATGGCGCCGGTGGCTGCCTGGCGGAACCCGAAATTAAGCGTGACACCGTGCTGGTGCTCAAGCACTTCCTTGGGGTCATGAAGCTTGATGCGCCGCGGCTGGCCGAAAAAGTTGGTCAGGCTGACGAACAGGTCCAGCTTGTGACCTGGCGGCATCAGTGTGTGGCCACTATCTACTTGGCCCATATTTTCGCAGGCGTTTAGCATCCATGTCAGCATATGGGTGCCGGAAAAAGGCGGCTGGAACCAGCGGGAGCGAACAAAACGGAAGAGCTTGCGCTTTGTTTCCTGGTCAGGCGCATGGTCCCCAAACGCCTTGCCGCCGAAAAGCCAGATGAAGGGGTAAAACCACAGTTTGCTGGTACGGTCGGCGATGGTGTCTTCTTCCATCAGTTCTTCGATGTCTGCCAGGTTGAGCCACATGGTTCGCAGGGGATCGAAATCCAGGTCGTGCGCCAAGGCGCGCGCCAGGAAGATGCCGTTGATGCCTCCGGCAGAGGCGCCTGAGACAACATCCACAATCACCCGAAGTTCAAGTTTGCGCCCAATGGCCTGGAACAGCTCAAAATAGAGGCTTTCCGTGTCGGTGCGGTAAGGGCGTTTCGGGGCTGCTTTGTCAAAGGTGGTCGCAGCACGTTCGATCCGATCAGATACACCGTGATAGGCTTTTGAGGCGCGCACAAGTTTCAGGACCTCGCTTGAGATGCCGTTCATATAGATGGCGAGCGATGCCCCGCCATAACATACAAGCGCCAGTCTGAGTTCCTTTTCCCGCATATCCGCCTAAATCCTTATGCGAGCTGCGGTGCCGCAACCCTATGGATAGTTTGCGGTTTTTTGCACGAAACGCAAATAGTTGTTTGGCCGGACGAATGGGTCCGGCCAGAACGCAATTCTCTGTGTTGTGATTTTAGTCCGGACGCACGGGGTATATGCCACCCGTGACGATGCAGTAGCGAAGGCCTAGTTGTGGGCTCACGACACTGATTGATTGCCCGCTTCCTGTGCTCGAAACCCTCACTGTCCCGCCGGTGTTGGTGCCCCCGGAAACGCCGGCCAGTGGGATGGTTGTATTGCCTGGGCCAGAAAACAGATTTACGTCGTCGCCAGGCTGCAGGCCGGTGTTTGGCTCGGCCAGCATGTTCTTGTCTGTCACTTTATGGGCCGTGGCGTCTTGCGCAGCGACGTCAACCTTGACCGGGTCACTTGGGTTTGGCGTAAAGAGAGCCTCATGGGTATGCGGGGGCATTTGGTCAACGGTTTGATACATGCTTTCTGCGCCCCGCTGTTCGCCAAGGGTAATGTTCGTCAGGCCTGGGGCTTGCCCAACGCCTACGGGTGTCCTGCCGCGCAGGTCTGGCAGTCGGAAAGTGCGGACACCATCGCCGCCATACGTATTCCCTAGCAGGGAATAGAGCGTCATATTTTCCTTGATTGGCAGTATTTGGCCGTCGGCTTCCAAAGTACCTCTGGGGCAATAGCTGGCCGCAGTCAGGCAAACCGATCCTGTGTAAGACTCCATATTGCAACTGGCCTCGACGGCGCTGGATAGAGCAAGAGATGCAAGCCCAAGCGTAAAGGCACTTAAGCGCATGCGGTGGTGGTTCTTTGGTTTGTTGGTCATAGAGTTTTCCTTGTTGCTGGACCTAGCATGACGCCGGCCATCAGAAAGTGTTGCTCAAATGCGTATTCGCCCTTTGTCGCGTGCCTGCGGTTCAGAGCGGTAATGGTGGAAAATGTCTTATAGATTGTATTTATGTGCAAATAATTTCCGCCAAAGTTGTTTTTCGCGGGTTGTGTAGGCATCGGAAAGTCTTTGCAGTGTGCTCGTTGCCGCTCTAAACCTAAGATTATAAAGGGTTTTATGCGGTGACGGCTTGGGCTTGCTGCGCTAGATTGCGAAGAAACCCAGGGAGCAGTGAAGTTTGATGGATTCCATAGTTGCAGATCCTAATTGGTGGCCGCATCGGTACGATCCGGCGCGTGGGCATGTGCATTATATTCGTGCCTCCCGCGATGATCACAGGGCGGCAGTATTCCTGACCGACGAGTATCTGAAGGATGCGGCAAATCCAAGGGCGGTCAGTCTGGCAGAAGCTGCGCAGGTAGGTGACAGCGCCCCCCTCCATTTCATTTTTCATTCGGCCTATTGCTGCTCCACATTGCTGGCGCGCGCTTTTGACCTTCCAGGCGTTTCAATGGGGCTGAAGGAACCGCAGATACTCAATGATTTGTCCGGCTGGCGGATGCGCGGGGCAAAGCCACAGGAGCTGGCCGACGTGACGGCGGGCGTTTTATCAGTTCTGGCGCGCCCCTTCGCTGATGGTGAAGCCGTTGTTGTGAAGCCGTCCAATTTGGTGAACGGCCTTGCCGGACTGATGCTGCACGTAAAGCCTAATGCAAACGCCATATTCCTGTATGCGCCCCTTCGGGACTTCCTGGGCTCAATCGCCCGCAAAGGGATGTTTGGACGCCTGTGGGTTCGCGAATTGATGGTCAAGCAGATGCGCGAAGGTCTGATAGACCTCGGCCTTCAGGGCGAAGATTATCTCCAGCTTACTGACCTGCAGGCTGCAGCTGTGGGCTGGCTGGCGCAGCACGCCCTGTTCGCGCAGATTGTGCAGAAGTTTGGCCCGTCGAGAATCCAGACACTCGACAGCACAAAGCTGATGGGCGCGCCAGGCGATACAATGGAGGCTTTGCTTCGTCATTTTGGCCTATCGGTCACGGATGACGAGCTTACTGCGTTGGTCGGAGGTCCGGTGTTCAGGCAGCATTCCAAAAACGATCAGGCCTTTGATGCCGACGCCCGCGATGCGGCGCGGCGGGAGGGCGAGAAGCTATATGCCGATGAGATTGACAAGGTGCACACTTGGGCTGAGGCCGTGGCGAAAAATGCTGGCGTGCCAATGACTTTTCCTGCGACGCTTGGCTGATAAATTTCTGGATTCAGGTAAAGAAAAAGGCGGGCCGAAAGCCCGCCTTCTGTTTTTCGTGTGTCACGTCAATCTTAGAAGGTGATGCGTGCCTGAATGCTGAAACGGCGACCCAGGGCGTCAAACGTGGACGGGTAGGTGTTACCGCTGTTGAAGCCTGTGGAGCCAATGAAGGAACCAGTCAGTGGTGGTTCTTTATCGAACAGGTTGGAAACCGTACCAGTGAGGGTCAGGTTTTCCAGAATGCGGTAACGCACCGACATGTCGAACAGGTTGTACGCTGGCGTCGTGCCAAAGTCAGACTCTTTCGTCAGGTTTTCAGGAACGCCGCTGAATACTGGATCGTTTGGATCGCCCAGGAATTCATAGGAGTTGCTGCTGATGTGGCGCCAGTTCAGAGACACATCAAACTTGTCGAACGTCAGCGTGTTTCGCCAGTTGAAGCTGAACTCAGGCTGGATCGAAGCACAGTTTGCGCTGTAGAGACCTACACACTCACGGTCGAGCGATACGCCGGTTACAGCCTGGAACGTGGAGCTGTTGGTCCAGTTACCAGAGATGCGGGAATCCCAGTCGATATCGTCAGTGATCGCCATACCGTAAGACACGGAGAAGTCGATACCGTCTGTCGCGATGTTACCGTTGTTCGACGTGAAGAGGTTCAGGCCGGAAACAACAGCACTGTCACCGGACAGGCCACCATCAATCGGCGAACGGCCAATTTGCGAACAAGCTGGGTTGTCGGTGCTTACGTTGTTGAAGCAAGCATCAATCACATCGTTTGGTGCTGGTGCGTTGATCGCGCCGTCAACCTTGATGTTGTAGTAATCCGCAGTAACCGTCAGGCCAGGAATAGCTGCAGGCTGCAGGATAATACCGATCGTCCAGCTGTCAGATTTCTCTGGCAGCAGGTCAAGGTTGCCACCGAAAGTACCGTTAGCCTGACCAGCTGCGGGCTGTGGAATGAAGCCAATCGCACCTGCTGGAGCACCTTGAGCGATACATACATCGCGCAGTGCGCCAGTTGGAACATTGCCATTATTTGCACCCTGGTCGTTCACGCTTGCACATGGATCGCTCTGCAGGTTGGTCAGACCAGTGTTCTGCGGAGCAAACAGCTCAGTGATGTTTGGTGCACGAACAGCGCGGGAGAACGTACCACGGATGGTAACGTCATCAATCGGCGTCCAGCTTAGGCCCATTTTCCAAGTTGTGGTGTCATACTTAGGGCTGGTTTCGTCATCCACAGTGTAGTTGGAATAACGAATGCCGGCTTCAAACGTCAGTTCTTTCGCGAAATCGGCGTCCTGCACGATTGGCATCAGAACCTCAGCCACAGCTTCGTAAACGCTGTAGCCGCCATAGGTGTTTGGTTGTGCACCGCCAGCACCACCAAGGTCACCAGACTGCGACAGCAGGTCGGATTCGATGGATGCGGAGTAAGTGCGCCACTCGCCACCAACAGCGAAGTTCAGGCCGTCGGAAGCCCATGGTGTGGTGAAGTCGAGCTCGCCTGAGAGGGAACCCACAACCTGACCCATGTCGAATTTGGTAGTGATGTTACTCTCACCGCCAGCCAGGAAGGCGTTCATTTCTTCAGTGATCGAGCCGGTTGGGCCGAAATAGTCAGCAGGTACACAGCCGTTTGATGGGTCGTTACAGCCGTTCGGGCCAGCAAGTAGGGCCTGACGGAAGCGGGACTTCATCCAGTAGCCTTTTTGAACCTGAGTTTGGTCACCCTGGCCATAGGATGCATAAACATCCCAGTTCATGGTGTCGCCCAACTCACCGCGGATACCAGCCTGATAGTCGAAGTATGTGGCGTTGAAGTCACTGATCCGTGGACCACCTTCAACGTTACGGCGACGAAGCTGAGTGTTCACAGTGCGGTAGTTCGGGTCAGTCGCATCAACGGCGGCACCGGCTGCGTCACACTCTGCCTGAGTGTAGAGTGGCGTGTAGACGCCTGCTGTCGGGTCAGTGTCGAACGCACAGAAGGCATTGCGCTGAGCGTCAGACAGGTAGGGGTGGTTCAGGGAAACGACCGCCGAATCAGCAAATGCGCCGGATGGTGCAATCATGGTGCTCACGGTCTGCTTGGAGAAGATCGCGCGAGTATAAACCTCAATGCCATCAGTGATTTCATAATTTGCAGACGCGTAGATGTTATAGCGGTCAAACGGCGTCTGGAATACGTTGAACGGTGCATAGTTGAACGGCGTGAATGCTGCAGCGAACGTGCGGTCATCCTGAACGCCGCCCAGTGCGAGGTTGGCATTGTCTGCGCCTGTTGGGTTTACGTTGCCGAAACGCGTGTTGTATGGGCCGAGGCCGGAACCACCAGCGGAGCCGTCCCAGTAGAAGAGCGTGTCTTTGGAGAAATCACGGTCGCCCTGGAATACTGGGTCGGATTTTTGGTAGCCGATGCTAAGTACTGCGTTGCCGCGGCCGTCATCAAGGTCTGCACCAACAGTGATCTCATACCGTTGCGTGTCGCCGTCGCCTTTTTGGGTCGTGCCATAGGCAACATTGGCTTCGAAACCTGTAAAGTTCTTCTTGGTGATGAAGTTGGTAACGCCACCAACGGCGTCAGCGCCGTATGTAGTGCTGGCGCCACCGGTCAGAACGTCAACGCGGTCAATGATTGCAAGTGGAATGTTGTTAAGGTCTGTCCGGCCTTGAAGTTCGGATGGTGACATCCGACGGCCGTCCAGAAGAACGACGTTACGGTTGGAACCAATACCACGCAGGTTCACGAATGAGAAACCGCCGTTACCGTTGTTCACCTGGGCACCAATCGAAGGAACCATGCCAGGAATTTCACGGAGAAGTTCCTCCGCAACGCCCGCCTGCTGGTAGTCCATTTCGTCTGTTGAAACCACCGATACCGGTGCAGAGCGTGTCAGGTTCGGGTTTTTAATAAGGGAACCCGTTACCACGATTTCTTCAAGGTTGATGTCGTCTGCGTCGGCGTCAGCATCTTGTGCATATGCAGTGCCTGCACCCATTGCCATAAGCGCAAGCGCTGTGGCGGTGCCACCGAGAAATTTGGATCGCGCCCCCTTAAGTCGATCCGGGCCAAATGTGTTTGCCATGAGTTTTCCTCCTCTATGAAATGGCGAACCATGTTCTGTGTCTGCCGCTCTTGCGGGCGGCGCGACATACGGAGAAAAGACCCTCTTGTTCTATTGGTTTCAAATGAAATGAAGCTTTTTTACTTATTAAAAAGCCCTTAAATTTCAAATACGTAGTAAAAAAATCACATCAATATTTAGATTATATTTTACGTTTATTTAATTAGTTTATTTATAGGGTGATGTTAATCTCAAAGTATATTTTGTTATACTTTAGTTTTTTAGGCATCATTTGCTAAAAATAGGTTTATGCAGTTAAGACAGTTCGCGGGCTGGTATCCCTCCCCAAAAAAGGACTTTTGTGGAAAAAAGACGGAGTCGGGCGCGAGAAAGGTCTGAATTCTAACCGGCGTTTCCGGGTAATTAAGCCATATTGTCTGTGTGAACAGGTTGGCGCATCCACCCTGGATGGGGGTCGCAGGGCAGATGCGCCGGAGAATGTGTTGCCTTGGTATGCCGTTACGATTTTTGGACACGACAGGATAAGGGCAACCTTGGCAAACAGGCGGTCGAATGGACATGGTGCTGGCCCTTGGCCGCCTGCATGTCTGTTACGTGCGGCTGCCGGGATGCCCTTCGGACAAAAGTTGTCGGAAGTGCTACTTTCTTAGCAGGAACAAAATCCGTTGCTGCCCCTGGCTGCGATCATCCACAACTTCAAGAGCTTCGGGGATATCAAGTGGTTCGTCGGATGCTTGTTCGCACACGATCACGCCGTCTGCCGCCAGCCAGCCTTGCGCCAGAATAGCGTCCAGTGTTGGGCGGACGAGGCCTTTCCTGTAGGGCGGGTCCATGAAGATGAAATCACAGGGTTCTGTCGCAGTGGGTAGCCTCGTCGCGTCTTTGGAAAGGATGGCAGTTTCTGCGGCGACACCAAGCGTTGTGATGTTGGCGTTGATGCAGGCGACTGAAGGACGGGCCTGTTCGACGAAAGTGACCTTGTCGGCACCTCTCGACAGCGCCTCAAGCCCAAGCGCGCCGGTTCCCGCGAAAATATCCGCCACCACAGCGCCGGTCATATCCGGGTATCGGGCATGCATCAGCATAGAAAACAGGCGCTCGCGCATACGGTCCGTGGTAGGGCGTACGTCGCGCCCTTTTGGCACTTCAAGCCGCCGCCCGCGAAACTGCCCGGCGACGATGCGTGTCATTTCTTAGCCCCCCGGCTGGGACGTCCCTTCGATGCAGGGGCTTTGCTGCGAGCGTCAGGTTTGCCGGTTGGCCGTCCAGTTGGCTTTCCTGGGCCTTTCCCTTGAGGCTTGTCGTCGGCTTTGGTGCGCGGTTTTCGCATGCCGGGTTTGGGAGTATCGGCATCTGCGATGCGGCTCTTGCGGCGGCGCTTGGCGCCGGGCTTCGGCTTGTCGTCTTTCTTTGCCTTGGCCCATTTGCTGGGGTCATGTTTCTTGATGGGCGCTGCCACGCTGCCTGTCGCTTCGGCGAAGAAGCCGGACAAGGCGTCGCGTAGTTGTTTGTCTGGAATCGCTGCGACCCCTTCAAGTGGTAGGTTGCCGAGGGCAAAGGGGCCATAATGGGTGCGGATCAAACGGTTGACCTCGAGCCCCAAGTGTTCCATCACGCGCCGGACCTCGCGGTTCTTGCCTTCACGAATGGCTACAGTGATCCAGGCGTTGGCGCCGGCCTGACGCTCCAGCTTGGCCTCAACCGCGCCATAATGGACGCCGTCGATGGTGACACCGTCCTTGAGGCTCGCTAATGCCTTTTCGTCTACGCGGCCATAGGCGCGTACCCGATAGCGGCGCACCAGTGCCGTGGACGGCAGCTCCATCCAGCGGGCAAGTTCGCCATCGTTGGTGAGCAACAACAGGCCCTCTGTGTTCATGTCCAGTCGGCCGATGGCGATCACCCTACCCACATGGTTCGGCAGGTTGTCGAATACAGTCCGGCGGCCTTGCGGGTCCTTGTGGGTGGTCAGCGTGCCGCGGCGTTTGTGCATGCGCCAAAGCTTGGTTTCGCGCACCTCGCCAATGGGTTCACCGTCAACTGTGATGCCCTTTAGGCTTGAAACCAATACAGCCGGGGTTTCCAGTTTCTTGCCGTCCAGCCAGATGCGGCCTTCACTGATCATGCGCTCGACGTCGCGGCGCGAGCCGACGCCTGCGCGCGCCAGTACTTTGGCGATGCGTTCAGCAGGCATGTCTTGGGCAGTTTCTTCTGTTTTATTTTCGTCGCTCATTATCAACCGCTTTCTGTTGCGCGGACCATAGGCGCAGCCAAGGCTGCTTGCAAGATATTCGTCGTCATGCGCTCAGGCAACCGACTTGACTTCTACGACTAATGTAGTAGAAAGCCACTGCTACATAGATAGCGAGAGAGCCCATAAGGGCCGAAATAAAAACGATAGCGAGTGAAAAAATGAAAATATCCCAGAAGCTGGGCTGCTGTGTTGCGGCCCTCAGTCTTTCCATTTCTGCGTCCGCCGATCAGGATGCTGCCCCGTACAATAACAAGCTTGACGCCTTTCTGGCGGAAGCTGAGGCTAGCCCTCTGGCGCCGCCCAGCTACAGCCTTGCCATCGCAAGCGGTGATGAACTGCTGTATAGCCGCCTGAAAGGGCAGTGTGTTTTGGGGCAGGACGCGAAGCTGGAAATGGATTCCCCGCTTTATATTGCGTCTGTTACCAAAAGCTTTGTCGGCTTGCTGGCCGCCAAGCTGGATGCGGAAGGCGTGCTGGCCTTGGATGCCACGCTTGCAGATGAATGGCCCAGCCTGGACTTGCCGACTCCCATCGATGCCGCCGATATTACGATGCGTGACTTGCTCACCCACAGTTTCGGGTTTGAGAATGATCCGCTTGTGGTGAGGACTGCCTATGTTGGCGGTACCAGCCTTGCGGATTATGAGGCTATCCTTGAAGGCAGTAGCGTACCCATAGAGTCGGGCTTTTCCTATGACAATCTTGGGTACCTGATCTATGCGGCAGTTCTTGAAAAGAAGACAGGCCGTAGCTGGCAAGATTGGCTGAAGAGCGATATTTTCCAGCCGCTTGGTTTGGTAAGCGCCTCCACAAAGCCCAGTGAAATTTCATCAGATGAGATCGCGCTTGGGAACCACTATGATCCCAATGCCAAGGCGGGCTGGACACCGGCAAAAGCCAAAGCTGACGACCTGATGCATCCGGCAGGCGGCCTGTTCGTATCTACGAGTGATGCTGTGCGCTGGCTTCAGGCCAATGTGACGCGCAAGGTGTTTGCGGACGCCATATATGAAGTCGCTCAAACGCCTTATGTAGAACGTGAGAAGCCCAAGAAGTATGCCGATATGATGTGCACGGGGTATGCACTGGGCTGGCAAACCTGCGATTATGCCGGTCACCGTGTACTCTACCACGGCGGCACCTATGACGGCATGATGATCTTCATGCTGTATCTGCCGGATGATGACCTTGTTGTCTCTTCCATCAACGGGGCGCGGGCCTTCGGTTGGACATTCGGCTGGAACGCCGTGCAGCAGGGGCTTGATTATGCTCTTGGGCTTGATGGCGCGGACGACAAGGCAAAAGAACGCCTGGTGGGCCGGGTCGAAAGCCAGTTGGGGTATGCCAATTTCCGTGGCCGTATTCGCGAGCAGGCCTTCCGGGCTGCGGCAACGGCGGACGCTGCAAAGCTTCGGCAGGACCTGATCGGCCTCTATTCGTCTGATGCCTATGGTGAGGCCAGCTTGTGTGAGGCTGACGGTAAACTGACCTTCAAAATTGGCCGTTTCAGCGCAGAAGTCATCTCTGGGCCTGACGGTGTTGCACGCATTATGGAGCGCGCGTACGGCGAACCAAGCAAGCTCAAGGTCGAGTATAGCGAAGCTGGTATGCTATCTTTTGAATGGGAGGGTGGCCAATTTGAGAAGCAGGCGGGCAAAGCTTGTGTTGGCGAGGTCGATCAATCGCGCTAAAGAATGGGCATGATCGATACATTCCCGCATATGCACCGGGCGCTTGACGAAGCCCGGAAGGCTGCCGACCGTGGTGAGGTTCCCATCGGTGCTGTCGTGGTGGGGCCGGACGGCCTCGTCCTCGCAGCCGCGGGCAATGATGTGGTGGGGGTCAAGGACCCCACCGGCCATGCGGAACTGATTGCGATCCGACAGGCAGCGAAGCTTCTTGGGTCGGAACGGCTGGAGGGCTGCGATCTTTATGTCACGCTCGAGCCCTGCGCCATGTGCGCCCAGGCCATCGCCTTCGCGCGCATTCGCCGTCTGTATTATGGCGCTGACGATGAGAAGGGTGGCGGCATAACGGTGGGGGCACGGATTTTCAGCCAGAAGACAACCCACCATAGGCCCGAGATTTACGGTGGAATCCTTGAGCGGGAAAGCGCTCAATTGCTTAGAGACTTTTTTAAAACAAGGCGTTAAACTCCCGGCATGGGAGAAGAACTCAAGGCACAGATTATCGCATTATTGAGCGAAAGCTGGGTGTGGGCAAAAGCCAATGTGCTCGAGCCTGTCCGCCTCCTTGAGCTTGCCATTATCATTGTTTCCATCCTTTTGGCGCGGTTTGCCTCCAGCCGAATCCATGGCGGATTGATGAAGGCTTTCGGCGAACACAAGTTGATGCTGAAAATCGAAGCCCGGTTGCAGCCGATCCTGTCGACAGCGCTTGTGATCCTGCTGATGTGGACGGCGATCCTGGTCATGAGCCCATGGGTGCCTTCGCCCTATCTCCTGTCTATCGCGACAAGTCTGTTTTCTGCCTGGCTGGTGATCCGCCTGGCGGTCAGCATGATCGAAAACCGTGAGTTGGCACGCCTTGTGGCCGGCATTGCCTGGTCTGTTGCAGCACTGAACATAGTAGGGCTTCTCAGCCCGATCATGATTGTGCTGGACGATGCCCATTTGCCGCTTGGCGAGGCATCTATCAGCGTTCTTGATATCATCCAGGGCGTCTTCACCTTTGCGGTTGTCCTGTGGATTGCACTGGCTCTGTCCGGGCTTCTGGAGAAACAGGTCAGGGGGCTGTCCAGTGTGCCACCTAGCGCACGCGTGCTGATGACCAAGTCAGGCAAGATCATCCTGGTATCCCTTGCATTCCTGATTTCCCTGAATGCCACGGGCATTGACCTGACGGCCCTTGCGGTCTTCGGTGGTGCGCTTGGTGTGGGTATCGGTTTCGGCCTTCAGAAGGTCGTGGGTAACTTTATCTCCGGCATCATCCTGTTGATGGATCGGTCCATCAAGCCTGGAGACGTGATTGAAACGCAGGGCACCTACGGCACTATCAACCGCCTTGCGGCGCGCTACACCAGCGTCATCACGCGTGACGGTACAGAATTCCTGATCCCAAATGAGGACATGATTACCCAGCCGGTGATCAACTGGTCGCATAGCCATCGTCTTGTGCGCCGCCGCGTGCCTGTGCAGGTATCCTATGACAGCGACATCAGGAAGGCGATGGACCTGATGGTGGAGGCCGCCGGGAGGGAACAGCGCGTTCTGAATAACCCGGCGCCCAGGACCTTGATCAAGGGGTTTGGCGCTGATGGCGTGGATCTTGAGCTACGGATGTGGATAGAGGACCCGCAGCATGGCGTTTCCAATATTGCCAGTGATGTGATGCTGCATATCTGGGACCTGTTCCACGAGAATGACATTGAATTTCCGTTCCCGCAACGTGTGGTACACTTGCGGCACGATGA
>Ga0209273_10000512_pt1 | contig 48791 bp, 55 predicted proteins | sample tdAd471_FD_187126 | JGI IMG/M metagenome (GOLD analysis project Ga0209273, IMG submission 187126) | Marine sediment microbial communities from the Atlantic coast under amendment with organic carbon and nitrate - tdAd47.1 (SPAdes)... | ecosystem: Environmental > Aquatic > Marine > Coastal >...
CGGGGATACCACCCCTGACCGTGAGTACAGCATCGAAAGGGTAGCCTGCGTAGGATGCTGTGCCTTGGCCCCCGTTGCTGTAGTTGACGATACCGTCGAAGGCCACATCCAGCCAAGTAGAGTCGAGGGCATTTTCGTGCAATTTCAGGTTGAGCGTGAGCGTGAAGAAAGGGAGAGAGCGGAAAGGGAATCTAGTGAATAAGGGGGCTGTTAGAGACAGTTTTGCCCCCATCTTGCAGGAGGCTGAACACCGCTCCAAGCAGAAAAAAAACAAGTCGATTCCCACCATTTATATCGTCATGTCCACCTGCGGCTTGGCCTCTGGAGCGGCCGAGACCAAGCAGGCCTTTGAGCAAGAGCTTGCCCTCAAGTCAATTGAAGCCCGGATGGTTCCGGTTGGCTGTCTTGGCCACTGTTATGCGGAACCCTTAGTGATAATCGATCATCCCACCTCGGGGTTTCCCCCCATCTGTTATTACCAAATCAACGAAAGCAGGGTGCGCACGCTCGTGAAAAGTTACCTGGAGCAAGGAGATCCTGTCTTGAAATACGTGCTAGGCTCCATGGAGGCAAACGACTTGATTCCTGCGGTGATGGACTTTCCGCGCTTCAACCTGGAACAAAGACTGGTAATGGAACAGTGCGGTCTTATCGATCCTGACGACATTTATCAATACATCGCCGAGGGGGGCTATTCCGGGTTGGTTAAGGCTTTATCATCTCAGCCCGAAGAGGTGGTAGATATAATTGAAACCTCGGGACTGAGGGGCAGAGGCGGTGCTGGCTTTCCCACCGGGCGCAAGTGGAGAATCGCAAGAGCCATGGAGACGGACGGGAGAATTGTGATTTGCAACGCTGATGAAGGGGACCCTGGCGCTTACATGGATCGTACCATTCTTGAGAGTAACCCCCACCAGTTGCTGGAAGGGCTCGCAATCTGTGCTTATGGAGTTGGGGCGGATAAGGCCATTATTTATGTCAGGGCGGAATACCCCCTTGCGGTCAAAACCATGAAACAAGCGATAAATAGCGCCGAAGAGCTTTCTCTCCTTGGACCCTCCGTTCTGGGCACATCGTTCAATCTAGATGTTTCTGTATTTCAGGGCTCTGGGGCCTTTGTCTGCGGCGAGGAGACTGCTCTTATCCAGTCTATTGAAGGAAGGCGTGGGATGCCACAGTACCGCCCGCCGTACCCGGTGGAAAAAGGTCTTTGGGGACGACCCACCGTGGTGAATAACGTTAAGACCCTCTCTTGCGTGCCTTCCATTATGAATAGGGGAGCAGCATGGTTTCGCAGCATTGGTACCGAGAAAAGTCCCGGCACCGCCATTTTTTCTGTGGTCGGCAACGTCATTCACCCAGGGCTGGTTGAAATTGCCATGGGGACAAGCCTCCGGACACTCATCTTTGACGTCTGCGGTGGAATTCCGAAAAAGAAGGGTTTCAAGGCAGTACAGATCGGCGGACCCTCAGGGGGCTGTTTGCCAGAAAGCTTTCTTGATACCCCCATCGATTTTGACTCCCTCACCGAGGCAGGAGCAATGATGGGCTCCGGTGGCATGGTAGTGATGGACGAGGACAGCTGCATGGTGGACGTGGCCCGGTATTTCCTGGACTTTACCCAAAGGGAATCCTGCGGCAAATGCACCTTTTGCCGAATCGGCACCCGCCATCTTCTCAATATTCTGGACCGCATCACCAAGGGCGAAGGACTGGAGGAAGACCTGGAGCTTCTTGAAACGCTAAGCGAGGACATCAAGAATGGTTCCCTTTGTGGGCTGGGGAAAACCGCTCCCAATCCGGTACTCACTTCACTCAATTATTTTCGAGAGGAATACGAGGTTCACCTCAAGGAAAAGAGGTGTCCGGCGCTCAAGTGTAGGGTTCTCACCGCCTACTATATCGACCTTGAAAAGTGCGCTCGGGGATGTGATGTCTGTGTTGGCTGCTGTCCGGTGGAAGCCATTTTCACTACCAAAGGGAGAAAAAAGGCGGTTGATCAGGAACTCTGTGTTAAATGCGGGGAATGCATGGTGGTCTGTCCTCCGGAATACGACGCGGTGGTAAAGGTCTCACCGCCGGAACTGGCACCCATTGTCGAGCGAGCTCCTGAAGAAGATTCGGCAAGCAAGTAGTCCGCCGTTTAGAGGTTCTTACAAACAATATGAGGTCAGAAGTTCTTTGAGGTTCTTGCTCATGCGGTGCTTTTGGAATGATGGAATGTTGGAACAGTGGAAACTGGGAACCCGCTTGTCGCAGATGCCGCTTGCGGTGCGGAACTGACCTGAGTTTGCTCCCATCACCCTGGATCTCTGAAGCAAGTCAGGCGTGAGGCAGAATGATCAATCTGATAGTCGACGACATAGAGATAAAGGTGGAAGAGGGAAAATCCGTTCTCCAGGCGTGTCTTGAGAATGGGATTTTCATCCCGAATATGTGCTTCATCAAGACGAGGGAGCATCCGCACGCCTCGTGCAGGTTGTGCTTTGTTGAGATCGACTCCAATGGCCGGCCGGTGACCGCATGCACCGAGAAAGTCCGCGAAGGTTTGCTGGTGAGGACCGACACTCCAGCGGTGAGACGCCTTCAGCGGATGGGCTTCAAACTGCTTATGTCCGCACACCACCGTGACCCAAAGGAGTGTCCGGTCAAGGGTAGCTGTCAGCTAATCCGTATCGCCAAACATCTCAAGGTCGGTTTGAAATCGAGGCCGTTGGAACTCCTTGAGCGGGACATTGATGAGGAAGTCGACCTCACTTTCTTCACCTACTACCCGTTCCGCTGCGTGCTTTGCGGTAAGTGCGTTTACGTTTGCAGGCAAAAAAATGGCCACAACCTTTTGACCTTTGCCAACCGAGGCTTCGACACGATGATCGCATTTTTCGCTAGCGGAGACCCCGCCGATTTCCCCTGCCACCACTGCGGTGCCTGTGCCGCTATTTGCCCCACTGGCGCCCTTGTGCCAAAACCAAACTATACCAAAGCGGCTGCGGCAGAGGATTGCTCAAACTTACCAGAAAAAGGGTGAGCTTTTCTCGTTTGTCCAGAAAGTGGTTTTGGTGTGATCGACATAGCGACGTAGGCAAGAATTTTAGAGGGAGGATGAAGTATGCCTTGGGTAAAGTCAGAGATGTGCACAGGTTGTGGTGACTGTGTTGAGGAATGTCCTTCGGGAGCAATATTACTAGAGAATGACACTCCATTCATCAATATGGAAGATTGCATTCGCTGTGGAAGTTGTCATGACTTGTGTCCAGAAGAGGCAATAAGGCATGACGGTGAAAGAGTGGTGGCAGATATAAAAGCGAACATAGAAAAAACCAAGGAATGCATGGAGGCCTGTGAAAGACACTTGGGAGACGCCGAGGAGGCTGAAAAGTGTCTTACAAGATGGATCAAGCATTATAACAGGATAAAAACTATCGCAGAAAAAACAATTGAAGGGCTTGAGTCACTTCAATACACATCAAGACATGAGAGAACTGGTATCTTAAGGTATTGAATCGCCCAAAGCCTCAGCAAAGAGAATTCCAATGTTACGGAAAGGGGCATACACTTTTGCTCTGGATGGGAGTGGCCTTGACCTCCTATTTGCCAACCTTTCCGGGGGGGAACGAAGGGTTTAGGCAAACTGCATGGCTTGTGGCCAAAGCGCAGCCGAGGATCTCGTCATGTAAATAAGAGGTTTTTCCATGCCAGGGCTCAGGGTAGGAAGACGAAAATATTACGACCTCTTCTCCCATTTTTACGATGGTTTTATCAGGCTTCATGCCCGGCGAGATGAAGACGATACCCGGCAATTTCTAGTGGATGCGGCCCAGCTTGAAACCAAATCCGCTCCCAGCATTCTTGATGTCTGCTGCGGCACAGGATCGGTGGTTTTAGCCTTTGCCGAACACTGTCCTGGTGCCCTGTTGGTGGGCTACGATTTTTCGCACGGTATGCTGCGCAAAGCCCAGAAAAAGAACGCTGACACCCGGGCGGTTTTCGTCGAAGGGGATGCGGCGGAACTGCCCTTTTCCGATAACAGCTTCGACGTAGTCAGCTGTTCCCACGCTCTCTACGAATTAAAGGGGCAGGCTCGTGAAAAGGGGCTGTGGGAGATGAAACGGGTGATACATCGCGGTGGCGTGGTTTTGCTTATGGAGCATGAAGTACCAAGCCATCCTTTTGTTAAGTTCCTTTTTAATTTGCGATTGATCTTCATGGGTTCTGAGGATGCCCGTGAGTTTGTCGAGGGAGGGCTACAGCGGTTGAGAAAGATCTTCTCCCGGGTTAGCTTAAGTCACTCTCGATCCGGGAAGAGCAGACTGATGATTTGCAAAGAATAAACCGCAGGGGGGGTCAGGTCTTGAATTATAAGCTTATTGTGAATGTCGTTTTACTATTTTGCTGATGGTTGTGTAGTGAAGTCCATTTGGAAATCATACTGCAGTAAAACTTATAATTCGAGACCTGACCCCATTTGCGGATTGCCGTCGTAGCAGGTGATTCGTAACATATCCGGGCTAAAGTCCAATCTCTTCAACGACATCTGAAGTCTCAACCAGTTTCAGTTGGCTTGACATGGCTTTCAGAGTGTCCAGATCACTCTCAAGTGGCGGGCAGGCTCTTTCAGGATCATCAATCAGATCATAAAGCGTCAGATAGTAATCGATGGCTTTGCGCAAATTTTTGCACTCTTTAAGAGAAAGCTCCAATTTCACCTGATGTATGTGCTTGTCTGTTACCTGCATAGTCTGCTCCTTTAACCATCTGCCTTTACCAGGCCGCCTCAATGGGCAGTTCAATGATCACGGTGGTCCCCGTGTCTTTTTCGCTGATTATCCTAATCTCGCCGCCGTGATCTTCGATGATTTTCTTGCCCATCGCCATGTCCAGGCCAGTGTTGCCCCGGTGCTGGGTTGCGAAAGGGTTGAACATGTTCTCTAAAACATCTGGCGGGATCCAGCCGCCATTTCCCTGGATGTAAATACCAATGGTGTCCCAGCACACCTCGGTTTTTAGTGAAAGTCTTTGGGGTGGTTCCATGAATTCCATTAGCCTCCTGATAATGGTGACCAACGCCTCTAACATAAGATCGACATCAAAGAGACAATCCGGCATCTCACTGTCGAGATCCATGACGAATTCTAAACCACTGGCTTTAAATTCTGGCTCCAGGGTGCTGTGTGCCCGTTGTACCAATTTGTTGAAATTGTATCTGGTCTTATGCTGTTTCAGGGGGCGGACGAAATCCCGCATGCTTTTTAACACAGCTTCGAGGCGCCTGACTTCGTCTATAATGATCTGCGCTTTAGGTTTCAGCATCTCAGGCAACTCGGATGAATTCTGGATAGTGGTGGCAAAGCCGCCGATGGAAACCAGGGGGTTGCGAATTTCATGAGCCAGGTAGGAGGCCATTCGTCCTACGGTCGCCAATCGGCTCGAATGTGCCAATCTCCTTTCGCAGCCTATCTTCTCTTCCTGCACTTCGATGAGGTCCCAGAAAAGCCTGGCGCTGAGATGATCAATCACTTTGACATGCTTGGGCTTGGTTCTCATGATTTCTTCTAAAACCTCGTCCCGCCCGGTGATCTCAATTAGTAAGTGCAGGTCCTCAAAGGCGAAGAAGTCCCGATAGTCTCGGGTTGTGTAAATTCCCTTATTGCGCGCATAGACTAGACCAGGAGCGTCTGTACGCAGGTCAGCCACCCCGACAATACGAACGTGAAAGTGGCGCAGCCTATGCGTCTCAAGAAACTTTATGAGCGCCTTGCCAGCTGAGTTCCCGCCCACCAGGGCGATATTGAGGCATGCAGGCTCTAGCTTTCTTTTGTCATTGTGGCTGACTTGCGTCTTTATCGTCACGTCACTGGTCCACGAGAATGATGCGGATTCTGGTAATCCTTATTGTTGTCAACGTCCACCTCAGTCTAAATCCCCTTGTCGATTGCTAGGTTGCGACAGCCCTGTCTAACACCTGCCGGTGCTGAATACCAAACGATACCCTCAGCTTCTAAAACGTCTCGTTAATCCTGCCCTTTGGCAAAATCACAGTGAAAACCGAACCCTTACCCAGCTCACTTTCCACAATCACCCTCCCTTTATGACCCTCCACAATGGTCTTTACCGCGGCAAGACCCAGACCAAACCCCTCCCTATCGTCTACATCTCTCCCTCGATGAAAAGGGTCAAATACATAAAGAAGCTCTCTCTCATCTATGCCTATTCCCTCGTCCATTATCTTGATCATGACATCCTGGTCAGTCTGCTCGGTGGCAATGGTAACGGTCCCTCTTTTTTTGGCGAATTTGAGGGCGTTATCCAACAGATTGGTGAAGACCCGGCGCAGACGGTCTCCGTCGGCCTCAATAATGGGCAAGGCTTCCTTGTTCTCGAGCCTGAACTCGATTCCAACTTGTGCAGCTCTAGGCTGATAAGCTTCAAAAAGCTCCAGCAATTGCTTATCCAGGGATGTGGCGCTGAAATTCAGCTTCAGTTTGCCAGTTTGCAGACGGGAAAGTTCAAGAAAATCATCGACTAAAAATTCCAGTTTGCCCGCTTCTTCTCTGATAATCTCAAGATACTTATCTCGCTTTTCTTCACCCATGTCTGAGGTTCCAGTCAGGAGTCGGCCCGCAAATCCTTGAATGGCGACAAGAGGAGATTTCATGTCGTGGGCAAACATGGAGATGAGATTGGCCTTTTCCCTTTCCAGCGCTTTCAATCGGCGGATATCCTGAAAGGCCTCCAAACCGCCAATGAGTTTACCATCTTCATCCAATAGGGCAGCGGTGTTCATCATGACTGGAATGGTCTCGCCCCGCTTGCTCCGGACCGTAGTCTCAATTCGGACAATCCGATGCTGATTGTTGAGAACTCGCCTTAGCGGACATTCACTGTGACACATGCCTCCTCGTAAGATTTCGCCGCAATAGCGGCCCACTGCCTCTTCTGCCGAATAACCGGTCAATCCCTCTGCCCATGGGTTGAAACCCGTAATCTTCAATTGAGAGTCCACCGTAACTACTGCCACCGGGAGACTCTGAATGATAAATTTATAGAAGGTTAGGCTAGCTTGCTTCTCTAATGTTTCCATCTTAAAGACCTTTCCAGATTTGTCAGATGAGATCTTTCGCACGAGTTCAATAAGGGGTAAGGCAAGGGACGTGCCAATAACCACAGGGGAATGAGAAGGGATTAAGCGGTTAATATCACAGGGAAGTCTGGGAATAGTGTGGTATGGTCTCCGTGGCCCAAAGCAGGAGCCTGTCAGATTTTTTTACAGGCTGTAAAGACCATCCTGATTCACGCTTAGTCAACATCTAAAACCTGATCCTCTTGGCCAGGTCAGATCGCATAGAGCATAGCGCATAGCGTACAAATCCAGGGATTCATGACATTCAAAGTTTTTCGCTTTTCGCTCTGCGCTTAGCGCTTTGCGGCATGAGGCATAAGGAGAGAATAAGTTTTCTTTTATTGTTTTTGCCTTGTGCCCTGTACCTTAAGCCTTGAGCCGTTCCCTTGTTTATCCCATTACCAGCTCTATCTCGTAGGGTGCCTTCTCATGTAGAACCTCTTGCCCCGGTAATTCAGTTCAATAAGCTGACCTTGAGACGGGAGCCTTCGCGGTTGCTCGATGGGAAAAACCTGCTGGGGATTTGGGTTTCTGGGCCACGGCGTCAGATACGGTCAAATGACTCCCTCCCAATAGCCGTCGACTCTGGCCTGGATCTCCTGCAAAAGCACTTCGTTACGTTCTGGGTGGAACAGGTGACTGAAGCGCCCCTGTCTTTTCAAGTATTCCTCCACCGGCGGCCGCTGTTGTGGGACCTTGGTATGCGCCACCTTGCCGTCAACATACTCCTTCAGTGGCCAGACGCCGGTCTTTACTGCCATTTTGCCAATTTCCACCGACTCCCCAGGGTCATAGTGCCAACCCGTGGGGCAGGGAGAGAGTGCTATAATCAGCCGGGGTCCTTTCAAGGATTTGGCCTTCTCGATTTTGCGGGCCAGATCCAGTGGTTCCGCTCCCACTACCGTGGCCACGTAAGCCGGACGGTGAGCTGCCCAGATTGCAAATAGGTCTTTCTTATAACCTGGAAATCCCCGGGGGCCTTTGCTGGTAGCGGTCCTGGCTCCGTGGGGTGTCGCCGCCGAGTACTGCTGGCCTGTGTTGCCGTACCCTTCGTTGTCGTAGCAGATATACAGAAAATCCAGGCCTCGCTCGATGGCGCTTGATGTGGCGGAAAGCCCCATGCCGTAGGCAGAGCCGTCTCCGGTCAGAACCACCACTTGTAAGTCCTCTTTGGATTCTATTCTTTGTTTGTGAAGGAGCACGTCCAGTCCATCTCGAACTCCCTGGGCACCAGCGGGTGCTGAGGCCATCGCCGTGTAGAGCCATGAACCTCTGAAGGGTGTGAAGGGATAAACCGACAGCATGGTCATACAACCTGCAGCGTTGACGAAAACGGTATTTTCGCCCAGGATGTCATATATCTGGTGGATGGCCTCCAGCCCCCCGCAACCGGCACACATCGGGGTACCTGTCCCTAACAGATGGGTGGAGGGAAGGTCTTTTTTACGGCGAAATTTGGTCTCATTCATTGCTCTTTTCCCAACTCTTGTCGCTCTGCGTGAGCGACCGCCTGCAGCTTTTTGACTTCTCTCAACTCCCCCTTGGTATACAGCAACCTGGGAGGTGGCGCCTCGCCGTCTTCAACCGCTTTGCGAGTTACTGCCGCCATCTCGTAAAATTCCTCGAGGCTAATATCGCGACCGCCAAGTCCTCCGATGAAGCTGACCAAAACAGGAGAACACTCGGCCCTTGCGTAGAGTGCTGAGGCAAGCTCCGTATGGAGCACTCCGCCCTTGCCCATGGACAGATTCTGATCGATCACGGCAACACCCCGTTTTCCCGCCAATGCCCGGCGAAAGTGATCTGCCGGAAACGGTCTCAACAACCGCGGCCGCAGCACACCTACCGCCCATCCTGCCTCTCGCAGCCCATCCACAGCGTCTATAGCCTTGGTAGCAAAGGAGCCCATCATCACAAAAACGAGTTCTGCATCTTCGGTTCGATAGGCTTCTACCGCGTCGTGTCTTCTTCCAAACGTGTTGGCGAATTCCTCAGTTATTTCATCGTAGACTGCAAGACCGTTCAAAGCCGCTAAGTGGGTCTCGTAGCGGAAATAGGAATAAGGTGTGCCACCAAGGACTGCAACAGCCTGGCTGACCGGAGCGCTTGCACTGAAACGAATGTTCTCTGGATCGAACTCACCAACAAACTGATTCACAATTTTGGTGTCAGGGATCTGGACCGGCTCACGAGTAAAAGAAAGATAGAAACCGTCCATGTTCACGATGACCGGCAATCGCACGCGTTCGTCCTCTGCCAAACAATAGGCGATGAGCGCGCTATCCAGCACTTCCTGGCAGGTTGAGCAGTGAATTTGCAGAAAACCACTGTCACGCGCTGCCAGAACGTCATTGTGATCCGGTTCCAAGGTGATGGGAGCAGCCAGGCCGCGCGAAACATTCACCAGGACGAAGGGCGCCCGCCAGCCCGCGACGGTGTAAAGCATCTCCATGGCATAAAGCAGCCCCTGGCTGGAGGTTGCGGAGAACACCCGTACGCCCGTGGCCGCGGCCGCACCTGCGGCGGTGAGCATTGAATGCTCGGATTCCAGGGTGACCATCCTGCAGTCCATTTCACCATTATCGATCCAATTGCCGATGGTTTCGATGATCTCCGTTTGGGGCGTTATTGGAAAGGCTGGCACATAGTCTACTCTAGCCAGACGCGCTCCCCAGGCTGCCGCTTTATTACCAGTTAACAACGCTCGTTTCATGACTGGCCTCCTGCCATCTCCGCTTGATGCTCCGGTATGATCTGGATTGCATGGGCCGGACATTGCGCCACGCAGATCATGCAGCCCTTACAGTGCTCGTAGTCGATATGTGGAGTGCCTTGTTCATCCACACTTATGGCACTATCAGGACAAAAAGTGCTGCACACCCACCAACATCGATTGCACTGGCCGTAGTCGATGACAGGGCACATGGTTCGCCACAAGCCTGTCTTCACCTCCACACTGGTAGCTGCACCGTGAATGGCCGGAGCCGAAATCCGCGCCTCTTCAAAAGGAAGCTCGACCCATTCGGGCTTCTCGTAACCATCTACCGGAATCTTCTCTGCTTCTCTCACGGCTCCGGCATGGTCCCCTATGAGATCATAGGCCTCCAGAGCTTTGCCCAGGTTTTTTTCGATGACTCCTTCTCCCAACTGCACAAGCTCATTTCGGACCGCCCGCTCCAATGAGTCTCTTGATATCACGCCTACAAGGCGTGCAGCAGCACCGGTACAGGAAGATCCTACAAAGCGAAGTTCGAGAGGGTCCCCCACTTCTGCGGGCGCAGGCAACTTTAGGACCTGCCCGGAGAAATTTAGTCTTTTTTCCCAGATATCAGGTGTTTCATTGGTACTGATGAGTAGAACGCTCCAATTCGTGAGCCCGGACAATACACCAGCAGCGGGGATTGCAACGAGGGTGTCATCCGCAACTATGACCAAATCCGGTCGACGAATGATCCCACGCTCGTTGATCGGCTGACTGGATGCGCGCACATAAGCAAATATGGGCGCACCTCGACGCTCTGCACCATAGCGGGGCGCATCCTGGACTTCGAAGCCCTCCAGAAAGAAGGCTGTTCCCAAAATACGGCTTGCGGTTTTCATGCCCTGCCCACCGCGACCGTGATAACGAATGCGATACATGTAACCCTCTCTGATTTCTTTCTAAGCCTTAACAAGAGGAACAAGGCCGTTTGTCTTGAATGGGACAATGCCTTCAAGCAGCTTGAGGGATACCGTTCATAATTTCAAACTGCCAGCAGAGGAGCTCGGCTAGCGCGGCTCCGTCATTCTGTTGGTTTTACTGTTAGAACAGGCACGGAGGCATTCTTGACCACATAATCCGCCACACTGCCGAAGATGATACGTTCAAGACCCCTGCGGCTGTGGCTCCCAATGATAACCAGGTCGATCTTTTCGCTCTCCACCATCTTTAAGATCTCGATGCGCGGATCACCCATGACCAGCCTACGCTGGAAATTGGGGCAACTCTGCAGGTGCTCGTCGCAAATCTTGTCCAGCATCTTCTCGCTCGCAGCCATCGCCTCTTTGACAAAATTAGAGATGGAGGTGTGCGGTACATGCATTCCGGCAAGTGGCCGGAGGTCGTCCACCACGTGAAGCAAATAGATCTCGGCTCCATACTTTTCCGCCATGTTAAGAACGTAGGGCAGCACCTGGTAGGAACACTCTGAAAAATCGATAGGATACAAAATGCGCTTGATCTCGACCATATCTCCCTCCCTCGTAATTTGGGAACCGTGAACTACCTCCTCTTGTAGCCGCGACTCCTTACATCTGTCTCTTGAGTTCTCTCAATAGTTAACGCACCTTGCCCTGGAAAATAAAACACGCATCTTTGACTGGATGCCTTCCCTCCACAGTACAGTGCACATTGTGCGCACCTTTTACTGGACCACCCAAACTGCCAGACCGTGACAGTTGTCCAGCACCGCTGAAGGGAAACAATGCCACCTTCCTCATAAAACGGCGCCGAAGAGGTATAGCTGCATCGGGTCAAATCCAACTAGCATTTGGGACCTATCCCAAGGCCTAGTTCTCTGCTAAAAACAATTCGCCAATTACAGATTTGTCTTCTCTCTTTTTTTCTATCCAGTCCATTTCGATCAAGTTACCCCACACTCCGTGTAAGGTGCAGTAAGCAAGAGCACAAAAGGAGCCGAACTCCTCAATGTGATTAATCTGGAACCTGACATTAGGATTGGAATAGACTGGAGCCCAGGTGGCCCGACCGAGGTTGATTACCTGACCGGTATACTTTTCCACGCCGTATAGTTCGATCCAGGCGATATGGTGTGCCTCAGTGTTGGGATGTGGGCTGTCATGACCCACAACCACGCGAACTATGTCCTTCCCCTGCTTGTGTCCCCTGTCGATCATAATGTGAGGGATATGCTTTTCTTTCCCTTGATCTTTTTCGCCTTTGATGATTTCTGAGAGATGCATCATATCCTCGTCTTCTCTGTTAAGAGTGAGCACTCCAACTCTCATTGAAGTGAAAAAATGGAAGTGTGGTTGCGACCTGACGCTATAATCTGGGGTCCAAATGACCAGGTCCACCACATTCCGGCGTATAACAAGTGACATTTAGGAAATCACATTTTTCGCCGCATTCAGGACAGACGCCGGGGGGAACTGCAGCGGTGATGGTGTATCCGCACTTGTCGCACTTCCAGTACGTCAAGCCGCAATCTGGACAAATATCCCCGGTGAATTTCCCCGAAGACGTGTAGCCACACAGGGCACATTCCATTTTTTCTCTCGTCTTTTCCATCTTATTTCCCTCCCTACTTGTCCCACGTCTCTGTAGGGCGCACCTTGCTGCGCCCTACAGAGAGCCACTTGTCGACACAGCAAGACCTACTCTCGTGTCATAACCTCCCCACACTTGGGGCATTTCTTCTCGAAGCAGGGGCTTCCCAACTGGTGAGGTTCTCTTTCACCACATTTAGGGCAGATGCAGTCTCCATCAGGGCCTGCTCCAAAACCACCTCCTCCACCGCGACGGCCACCACCTCGGCCCATGCCTCTACCTTTTCCAGGCCCCTGGCCTCTGGGCCCTGTTCTATCTCCTCTAGGCATTTTCACCACCTCCTTTTTCTTTTCACCTTCTGAACAGATATCGAGATCTAACTCTTGACATCTTTTTCACTATGCTAATTGAAGATTAGGCAAAGGTTGTGCCAGAAAGAGGAAAGGAAAAACGAGATCCTAAGTATTTAATATCGTGCAATATTAAGAAATAAAAGTGAGATTAAAGCTGAGGTCCAAATTGGTGTGACTGTCAGGATTTTTTACGGACCGTATAGTTTCTAAATATTTCAGCACACTCTTCGATTTGAAAATATAGTGCAATTTCAAAGATATATACTGCTCAGACACTTGGCACAAATATTTCATTACGTGGGGTGTAAAGACATCCAGGATGTCTGGAAAGGCAATAGCCATGATCAATTCTAGAAAGGTTTTAGTTGCCGTGGACGGATCATCACACTCACTCAATGCGGTGAGGTATGTTGCCCAAAATTGTGCTCCAGCGGGGCTCAGCGTGAACCTGATGTATGTCGTGCCCACTGCGCCTGAGACCTTCTGGGATCTGGAGAAAGACGCCTTTTTCATGCAAAAGATGAAGAGCAGATATGCTCAATGGAAAAGGGAGGCCAAAAAGGTGGCTCAGGGATTCTTAGATGATGCCAAAAATGTCCTGGTTAAAGCCAATTTTCAGGAAGAACAAGTGGGTGTGATTTACCAGGAACGCAAGGTGGGGATTGCCCGGGACGTCGCTGAAGAGGCCACGCGCGGTTATGACGCGGTTGTAGTAGGTAGAAGGGGCTTAAGCAAGCTGGAAGACCTTTTTCTCGGCAGCGTTTCCCATAAAATTGTCGAGAGAGTAGCAGACACTCCCGTCTGGGTGATTGGGGGGAATATCAGGTCAAATAAGATGCTGCTTGCGGTGGACGCCTCAGAGAATTCGCGCAAGGCGGTAGATTATGTTGGCACCTTTGCTTCTGGTACTGAAGTGGAGCTCACCCTCTATTATGTGGTACGAAGTTTTGGACTTGGATTTCTGGAAGACTTCTCCATGCGAGAGGAAGACATAGAGGATTTTGTGGAAGAGGCGGAGATTAATGTCCAGCATATGTTTCGATCTTATAGGGAACGTCTTGAGAAAGCCGGAGTGGAACCAGCAAGAATTTCCACCAAACATACCCTGCAAAGCCACAGCCGTGCAGGCGACATTGTAAGGCAGGCCAAGAAAGGGGGCTACGGCACCATCGTTCTGGGACGCAGGGGGTTGTCCAAAGTACGTGAATTCCTTATGGGACGAGTCACCAACAAGGTCCTGGACCGAGCCGAGGGATTTGCTGTATGGATTGTGCCGTAGTGGAGAAAATTTAACTAGTGTCCATCCGGAAACCCCCGATGGACATTAGCGAGTTTTCGAGCCAGAAACGAGCAATTTTTCGCAAGATCAAGGAAATCAAGGAATTGCGCGGAGACGTACTGTGGTACGTCGCACAAGAAATTCCGCAGATTGACAAAGAGATTGCGGGAAAGGGCCGTTTCTGGACGGAAACTAACTAGATAATTGCTATGGAGAGGAGGGTGCTATGAAAGCGATAGTAGTTTTCACCGGCAGTGGGCCAATATTGATATTGACCACCTATGCATCGTATGCGAGTCCCGATTTTATTGAGAAGCTGGAAGCCAGAGGGCTGAACAAGTTCATAGCCTACGAAGTCCCAGTTGAACTGGCCAAGAAAAAATACGGTCAGCACTTTGACGTGATCATGAAGGATGTCAAGCAAGATGATGACCTTAGGGTTCTGGACTACAACGGTCACAGAGTATTTCACAACTTCTCTTTCAAGGATCTGGGAATTCCTTACCAGCATGAGTAGAACCTAGTGGTAGGCACATCGGGACGACCCGCCCGCACCGTCTGAAGGCGAAGCCGATGGCGGGCAGGCGCGGGGACGGGGAGAAACGGTGAGACGGGGACGTCGCGATTTGAGATTTAGGATTGCGGATTTCGGATTTAAAATAAAGGAGACAGGTGTCAGAATCCAAAAGACAAAGAGTGCAGAGTGAAGTATTTAAAAATTACACCATGCTCCATGCCCCATGCTCCATGCCCTATGCCTTACCTCCATTCCAGCAGCTTCCCTGCCAACAATATTTACACTTTGTAAAGTTATCTATTCTTTTCCTAACTACTTTCATATGAAAAACCACTGTTATTTCAATAATATATGCAAATGATCCAGCTGGCACAAATATTTCATTACTTCCTTTTGGAAAAAGTCAATGTATTGTCTTTTCCGCATCAACCAGTGCTGAATGAGAAGGAAGTGTGCCATGCATGTCTTTAATAAAATTTTATTTCCTGTGGATCTGTCCCAGGCTTCCCCCCAAATCGCTCCCTATGTTAGTGTGATGGCGACGAAGTTCGAAGCGGAAGTTCATCTCCTGTTCGTGGTCCGAGTCTTCGAGCACTTCGCCAGCCTCCATCTGCCTGATGCCACCATCAAGAATATTGAAGCTGAAGTTGCAAGAGGAGCCCAGAAAAAGTTGCAAGAATTCATGGAAGCCTTCTTCATGACTGACTCTTGCAAGGTTAAAGTTGCCTTCGGAGACCCCACTGAAGAGGTTTTGAAATACGTGGAGCTCGAAGGAATTGACCTAATAATAATTGGCACCCATGGGAAAAAGGGTATTGAACGGGCTCTTTTCGGAAGCGTCGCCAACCGGGTTGTTAAAAAGTCGCCAGTTCCTGTTCTTACGGTGAACCCTCATGGGCGACCTGTAGAGTAAAGCTCTCCGACCAAAGGTCGGAGCTTCCAAAATCTTGCAAAAAATATCTCCTCCCCCTTGTCGCAGATCCCGAGCTTGTCGCGGGAGGGGGAGGATTAAGCCCGCCCGCCTCGCCTGAGCGCTCGCGATGGCGTATATTATCATGTTACCCATGTACCAGGTCTAATATGTTACCTATGTACCAGGTTCAGACCCCCCCTAACCCTCTCCCCCAGGGGAGAGGGGATTAAGGATGCCATTCATCCCCGTGCAAAGCACGGGGCATTCTGCGACCTTGTCGTAAACCTCCAAACCTGTTAAGGGAGGGGGAAAGGAAGGGAGTGAGCAGATCCGGTGGTACTTTATGTTCTGGCCATAGTGGGCGGGATTTTCGGTTTGGTTATGGGGGCAGATCGCTTTGTAAATGGGGCGGTGACCCTGGCGCGAGGTCTGGGGATATCCTCACTCATAGTGGGTCTGACCGTTGTTTCTCTGGGCACATCCCTTCCTGAGCTCCTGGTCACAGTTATGGCCACCTTGGTGGGACATCCTCACGTGGCGGTGGGAAATGTTCTTGGGAGTAACATCGCCAACATCGGCCTTATTCTAGGTGTGTCGTCCCTCGTCCGACCCATGGTGGTCCATTCACAGTTGCTGCGCCGAGAGTACCCTTTGCTCCTTGTCATTACAGCTGTTGTGTGGCTTATGGCCTCAAGAGGTGAGATACGCCGCCTCGATGGTGTGCTCCTGAGTGCAGGACTGCTTCTCTTTCTGGTGCTCATGGCCAGAGCAGCCAAAAGGGGAAAGGAAGATTTTATCTCTAGGGGCAGCACTGATCCTCTTGACACTACCATTCGGCCCCTGCGCAGGTCGGTTATCAATCTCGTTGGAGGTTTGATTGTGCTCCTTACCGGGAGCCGCCTGCTAATCTGGGGTGGAGTTGGATTTGCTCATGCCCTCGGGATCGATGATTTGGTCATCGGACTCACCCTGATGGCTGTGGGTACAAGTCTCCCGGAGCTGGCCACCACCGTTGCCGCAACGATTAAGAAAGAGGGCGATATAGCCGTGGGAAATGTAGTGGGATCCAATGTGTTAAACACTCTGGGGATACTGGGGATCTCCGCAATGCTTCGGCCTCTGCCAGTGGCTGCCGACGCCCTGGCCCGCGATTTCCCGGTAATGTTTCTGGCATCTCTCCTCCTGTGGCCCATCTGCCGATCCTGGCGCCGCCGGCTGGGCCGGGTGAATCGCTGGGAAGGAGGAGCTCTTCTGGCGGGATATTGTCTCTACCTGGGAGTTCTTTTCAGGGTTATTTCTTTCTGAGCATACAGTTATCAGTTATCTCACCCGGTTGTTCAGCCGAGTCTTGCCCAGAGCTGGAGAAGGTTTCTGATAAAGGTTTAAGTACTGTACCTGCCAATATTCTTTACAGTTTGTAAAGTTCTTCCTCCAATCTCCAAAGCCTTCCATCTAATAATGCCCTTTAATTTCAGTTATATATGCTGATCAGCCACCTGGCACAGATATTTCATTTTCTTTTGTCCAGGAGGGCGGAAAGGTTACTGGAAGATTCCGACCGCCCACTAGCTGAGGTTGGAGATTATTGCCCGATAACTATACAAAATTTTCGGACCTCATAGGAAAGGAAGAAGCCATGAAACCCGAACTTGAAGTCTCAGCGGTCGATACTCGGTACTATTTCGCTGCTCGGGAGCTGGGCTTGAGCTGGTACAACTATGACGATTTTAAGGAGCTGAGTGAACTGCGTCGCTCAACCACTGTCATCGGACCTCTGCCAATGCGTTTGGTTATATTGCTGGCAGGAGATGCGGCTGAGGTGAGACTGGCAGCGCAGAAAAGATCATCAATATATTTTTTTGAGCCTGGAGAATTTTAAACACGATGCTGAAGCTAAGCCTGAAGGAACTTCACGAGGCCATTGCGTACCTTTATGAGGCCCTAAAAATCTTGGAGTCTGTGCTCAAGGAAATTGAAGATGGTTCCATTAGAGGGATGGAAACTTCAGAGCGGTTGGCTGAAGCTTGGTACAAGGTGAATTGTTGTCGTCTCCACACTGAGCCGGATGTCAATTTTGAAGAGCTCAACTTGGCTGCCATGGGGCTCATCAATGACGCCAAATGTATGATAGATAGCCTCATAAGTTGGCGAAAAGGAATGACCCTTCATGGCATGATCAATATAACTTACAACATCAGGGCTGCCTCGGACAACCTCAGGCTTGGCCTCTGCGACTTGGAAGATTGGCTGAACAGTCTAGCGGTCGGTGTTCAAGATGAGCTTAAATAGAGTGAGCTTAGCAGCCTAAATGGAGGCAGATTCGTAATGAAAAAAGTGTCAAATTTTGAGGTGGATTATGATTTCTTCTCTGGGAGAAGAGAGGAAGATATTGTCCTAATCAGCTTCAAAGAAAACCTCCTGCAGCGCACCACTCATTTGGACGCCAAAGGTCTGTTATTTGATTATCTCGAGCTTGTCTCAAAAAGTGATGCGATCAGAGGTGTTCTCATCATTGGCTCACCGAAGAAGATCGGGCGTGGAGAATATATTAGATTTTACCGTCAAGTATTACAGCCAGAATTTGATATGAGAGGGCTGGCAAGAGTGTACAACGCAGTTAATCAGTTCGTTTTGAAAATGGTCGATTTTAACAAAATAGTTGTTCATGCCGACAGTGGCAAGGTTATTTCTTTTTATATGAATATCGGCCTTGCTTGTGATTACAGGATAATAGGAGACAACACTGTCTTTCAGAATCCGTATCTCGATCTGGAGCTCGTACCAAAAGGAGGTGGGGCTTTTTTCCTGTCTAGATTGTTGGGCTTCAGCAAGGCATCTGAATTATTGCTCTCCAACAAAGATATCACCGCAGAAGAGGCTCTGAGACTTGGTATTGTGGACAAGGTCGTTCCTGCAGTGGAACTCAATGAGGCGGCACTGAAGATAGCCAAAGACTTTGCCCGGAAACCCGTGGGTTCGGTGGCCGGAATCAAGAGGCTTTTGAGCCGTTGCCTGAAGGAGTTGGAAGATTGTCTGGAATGCGAGAATCAGGTGCTTTTGCAGACTGTCAGCAGGTCCGATTTTCGGAAAAAGTTACGTGAATACACAGAGGGCTATCATTGAGAAAGCTAAAGGCGCAGCAAAGAAAGATCAGGTATGACAGAATCTTTTTCCCAAAATAGCCTCCGCGAAATGGCTTCCCGCTGGCTTCCTGAGCATAGGATGCCCAGTCATTTTCGAATACACAGGGATACAACGAACATTTTCCGGGTGGAATATGACGATGTGGTTGTCCTCGGCGGAAAACCGTATCTCATTCGCCATAACGCCAAGGAGCTACGATTTGGTCTGGAAGATGAGGTCAAGTTTTGGGTCAAGCGAGCCATTGATCTGAGAAACGGCAACCTGAAGATCATGAAACTTGTATTTTACGAAAATTTTATGTCTCGTATCGGGGGCATTGAATTTGAATGTTTTCGAAGTCCCAAAAAAGAGGCCCGTATTCTTGACCTGGTCTCCGGCCACAAGAACTTCATGCATGGATATTCGATCCAAGATGAAAAGGATAATGTGATTCGCGTACTGGATTTCATTAGAGGCAAGCCCCTGTTTACGTATGTGGAGAATATGGAGTTGGGTCATGAAGCCTATTATTATGAGCAATTCCCGGGCATTTTGGATCATTTCTTTGAATGCGTCCAGGCTATTCGTTTTCTCCACGAACATGGCGAAAAGCACGGGGACATAAGACGGGACCACATTCTGATAGACTCGGACAAAGGGCAGTACCGCTGGATCGATTTTGACTTCAATTATCGGCACAGGGAGAACATATACGGTTACGATCTTTTTGGCCTGGGGAATGTTTTAGTATTTCTGGTGGGAAAAGGAGATTGGCTACTGCCAGATCTCAAGAAACAGAACCATCCTGCTTTGAGCACATTGAGGGAAGAAGATGTAAATATAGTTTTTAAGAATAGAGTGGTCAATTTGAAAAAGATCTACCCTTACATACCCGAATCCCTCAACCGGGTGCTGATGCATTTCTCAAAAGGTGCCAACTGGTTTTATGAGAACACAGCACAACTGCTCGAAGATTTGGGAGAGTTCAGGAATGCTGCTTGATCTTACCATGCCTCTGTTGCCTTTGTCTGATCAAGTGAATGCTGGCCAAAAGGATCCCACCAACTAAGGAGGAAAGCGCATGAACGGTGAGGAGAAGTTGTCTTATATTAAGAATATACTGATTGCGGTTGACGAGTCAGAAAACGCCCGTCGGGCAGTCTCTTACGTGGCTCAACTCCTGGGCGGCATTGAAGGTTTTAAGGTGACCGTCCTGCACGTGATTCCCCAACCAGAAGAGGATTTTTTTAAAACCTCTACTGAAAAAGAAGAATGGTGCAGCCAATACCAAGAAAGGGCCGATGCCATGCTGGAGGGCTATCGTCAAATATTGATTCGGGCAGGCTTTCACCTGCATGATGTGTCAGTCCGTTCGCCGCTCCGCTATTGCCCATCTATGGCGGCGTGCATCTTGGCAGAACGGGACGAGACCGAATATGGTACCCTCGTAGTTGGAAGACAGGGCCTTTCGCGCAGTGAGGAGTTCATCTTTGGCAGTATCTCCAGCAAGATCGTCAGCCATGCGCGCAACTGCACTGTCTGGGTGGTGGAATGATAATAAAAGTCAGTTGGCACCTCTTGCGGAATATCTCATCCGGCGTCGTTAATCCCTTTGACAGGATTGGTTTCAAGCCAAGGCACGATTGAGAAATTCAGCAAAACGCCTATTCATTTAGCTCCGCAAAAATCTCCTCTCCCCATGGAAACTATGTCACAATTCGCCGAACCCGTCATTCCGGACGAGCGCCGCCTCGCGGGGCGAGATCCGGAATCCAGTTAAAGTGACGAATTGCGACACAGTCTATTGAATGGTAGCTCACAAAAGTCTTGAAAATCCTCAGTTGATCAAACAGGTCATAAGGGCGTGGGCGGTATGTACTAATTTATTAGCCTTACTACCCAGCCCAAACTGGCTGATGTCCTTAAAACCTTTACGTCCAAGCAGTAAAACACCGTAGTTGCCCCGAAGTTCATGAATTCTCTATGGGTCGCGTCACCAAAAAGGTGCTGAATCGGGCCCGAGGGCTTCGCTGTGTGGATTGTGCCTTAGATCGTGTGTCTGACCCCTTACATGGCTATTTAGAAACCGTCATAAGTCTCTACCAAAAGTTGCCCTCTGGAGCGAGTACAGGGGCAAAACCCCAATGGTTTCTGTCTATAATACGAAACTAGGGTTTCTGCAGCTTTCTCAATATCTCGTCAGGACCTAGAATAATGAGTGCATCACTGTCCTTTACCTGAAAGTTCGCCCCGGGTATAAAAGAAAGTCCTTTCGGAATAATCTCCTTGACAGCTAACACCTGAATCCCGAAACGGTTGATCAGGTCCAGTTCTTTGAGTGTCTTACCCACATAATCTTCGGGAGGTGCGAGCTCCACTATACTGTACCCCTCGATGAACGGAAGGTAGTCCAACATGTTTGGATTGTCCAACCGGCTTGCCACCCCGATGGCGAGATCTTTTTCAGGAAAAAATATCTCGTTGGCACCAATCTTTCTAAGGATTCGGCCATGCTCTTCGCTGGTTGCCTTGGCGAGGATATTCTTTGTTCCCAACTCTTTCAGGTGCAGAGTAGCCAGGATACTCGCTTGCATTCTTGTACCAATGCAGACCACCGCTGCATCCACTTGCCTAATACCCAGGGATTCCAGTGCTTCCCGATCGGTAGCGTCAGCCACAACGGCCTGGCTGACAACATCCTTGCTCTTATGCACTTGGCTCTTACTGATATCCAAGGCGATGACCTCATGGCCTTTTTCATAGAGATAGCTTCCGAGGTAGTAGCCGAAATTACCAATGCCGATAACAGCAAATTGTCCCATGATGCATCCTTTAGCAAATTTTTGTTGGAGCGCTACAATGGTTTGCGGCTGACTTCAAATAGCTGTACTATTTGACTCAACCAATCATGACATTCTCCTCAGCATACTGAATCGTGGACCGGGGCTCCCTTCCGCTTAAAGCCACAGCTATGGAGAGCGGACCCAATCGCCCGACAAACATCACCACAACCAGGATCAACTTGCCCAAAGTGCTCAGCTTTGAGGTCACTCCTACACTGAGCCCCACAGTGCCAAAAGCAGAGACCACCTCAAAGAGAAGTTCAAGAAAAAGTCCCCTGCTCTCTTCGTGGATAGTGGTCCCCAATTCACTTACGGTTAGAGCCATGGTGGCAGCATAGATAACTATTACGGCCACAACGAACACGGAGATAGCTCGTCCAACGGTTTCAGCTGTTAGAGTACGGCGGAAAATACTCGTCGCTTCCTCACCCCGAAGCCGTGACCGACTGTGGGCAAAAAGAACCCCCAAGGTGTTGACTTTGATGCCGCCCCCTGTGGATCCTGAAGCGGCCCCAATGAGCATGAGCAGGATGGTAAAAAGCAAGGTGACATTTGCCATCTTGCCAAAATTTAAGGTATTGAACCCGGCGGTTCTGGCGGTCACTGATTGAAAGAAAGCAGCCAGTACCTTCGCCGGCAAAGAAAGTCTTGCCATGGAGTGATTCCACTCAATGATCAGGAATCCTAGGGTGCCGGCTATCAACAGGAGAGCAGTGAGCGTCAGCACCAGCTTGGAGTGAACTGAAAACCGCCTGGCCCGGCGTGTTTTGTGGGATCTGAACAGTACCCTTTTCAACTCCAGCATCACCAGGAATCCAATACCACCACAGATGATTAACAAAGCCACAGTCAGACTCACCAACGGATCACTACTGAAATCCATAAGACTCTGAGAATACAGGCAGAAACCGGCATTACAATAAGCGCTTATCGCATGAAAAACAGCGAAGTGAAGAGCCCTGCCCGGGTGGTACATCCCGGAAAAGCGAATGAAAAGCAACGCAGCCCCAGCCGCCTCCAGCACCAGGGTGAATATCACCACATGCAGAATCAGGGAAGGGAGTCTGGTGTCCGGACTGTGGGTGAAGGTATCTTGGATGACACTGCGCTGTACGAAAGAAAATCTGCCGGTCATGAGCATTATGAGCACGGTGGAAAAAATCATTATGCCCAATCCGCCGCACTGGATGAGTACCAGTACGACCCATTGACCGAAGAGGCTCAGTCGGCTACCAGTATCAACCACCACCAGACCGGTAACACACGTTGCCGATGTAGCGGTAAACAGGGCATCCACCGGTGAGAGCCGCGGTCCATTGACCGCAGCCGAGAGCATTAACAATATGGTGCCAATTATGATCAAGAGCGCAAAGCTGAGGAGCGGCAGGTTGACTGGGGTGATGACGGATCTGCGTAATTCCATCGAGAAGTCCTGCACAAAAATCGAGGATTCCTATTGAAAGAGATGAGGAAGATCGCTACGCGACCCTCTCCACAGTTGGTAATTTTTTCCTAAAATCCATCAGTTGACCAAACAGGTCATAAGGGCGTGGGCGGTATGCAATAATTTATTAGCCTTACTACCCAGCCCAAACTGGCTGATGTCCTTGAAACCTTTGCGGCCAAGAACCAAAACACCGTAGTTGCCCTCTTCCAGTTCCGTAAGGATATCCCTAGCAATTCCTTCCTTTTGGGCTTGAAATTTAACAAACACGTTTTCCTCCGGGACCCCTGCATCGATAAGCCTCTCCTTGCCTTCCTCCGCAATACTCTGGGCTCTTTCAGAATAGTCCTTCCTCCGCCGGACCATATCCTCCTGTCGCTCTTCTTCGCTTAAGTCACGCACGTAGTCCCAATATGAGGCTGTATGGAGCTGGGGGAGTATAGGTGGAATCACGTGAAAGAATGTGAATCTGCTCTCTTTGAGATGAGCAAAATATTTCACCGCGTGCTCCATTACCCGGCGGCTGCTGTCCGCGCCCACTATGGTCACCAGCACGTCCTGGGAGGAGATGCGCGGATCGATCATCCAGACGGGCAGGTTATATGCCATACTGACAAGCCGGTAGGTAACATTTCCCATGATCTTCTGCGCCAGGGTCCTAGCTCCCCATCGGGCCAGGGCAATTGTTTCAAAGCCTTCCTTGTTGGCCAGATTAATCATTGAGATCACAGGGTCTTTGCACTTTTCCTCGTAAAATGTATCCACTCTATCAGGATCAAATCCGGCATCTATTACAGCCTTTTTGGCTCGTCGTATGAGCTTTTGTTCTTCTTTGCTCCAGAGTTGCAGGTGCTTTTCCAGCGCTTCCGCACTCAGGGGTGCCTTGGACAAGTAGGAAAGGTTGGGTTCGGGAATTCCATGAAAGATAGTCATCTTGAAGTCTTCATTGTTTTTTAATAGACTACCTGCCGCGGCGACAGCATCCCTGGCAAACTGAGAGTTATCCACGCCAAACAACACTTTTTGTTCCGTACTCATGGTTAATTCCCTCCCCAGCGCAAGCTGGATGCACTCCCACCCTTGTTGGGCAGGGTGGGTGCAATGCCAAGATTAATCCACCTTGTAGTGTGTCCGGTAGAGGATCTTGAAGTTTTTTTCTAATTTTTCAAATAGGGCTTCTTCGTTCTCTATTGCTTTGCAGCGGATATAAAGATGTCGGAAACCCTCAGGTGCTTCATCATAGTGGGTTGTAATGCTGACAATGCGACCACCCTGAGTCCGAATCAAATCAGTAACCTTCTTGACCGCACCCGGTCGGTCTTCAACCTCCAAGCCGATTTGTAGTTCTGCCTGCTGGATGCCGGAGATGGCGATCAGTCCACGAAACAAGTCGCCTTTGGTAACGATGCCTTTCAGTTTCCCTTCCTGATCAACCACGGGTAGGGCGGAGATGTCATAGTCCAGCATCAGTGCGGCTGCCCTTTCTATGACTTCCTCGGCAGTGGTGGTGTGAAGGTTGGTGGACATCAGGCTCTTGATCTTCACCTTGTCCAGCAGGAAGTACAGTTCGTGGATATCCAGCGAGGTCGCATCTGAGGCTTGCGCCTCCTTCAAATCCCGATCAGAGACGATCCCGACAAGACGGCCTTTTTTGATAACCGGAAGATGTTTAATACCGTGTTCCTTCATGAGCTTGGATGCTTGCATCAAAGATACATCTTCATCCACAGTGATTACCTCAGTGGTCATCGAATACTTCACCAGCATGATCTACCTCCTCATTTTCTATGAGATCTCCATTATTCTGGCTTTCTGGCAAGACACTTCTATAATAAGGTATGGCAAAGCTCGTGCCAGAAATAGAAGGGGGATGGGAAAAGGTTAACTGCTTGATATTATAGGATAGTTTTTGGTGACGGTGGAATTCCACGCGTATCCCAAAATGGGAATCTGTCAGGAATTTTTACAGACCGTAAAGCCGATTCTTATTTTCGCATAAGAAGGGGACACCATCAAAAGGTCGTGTCGAGAATTAAACACTCCTCCTTCAAAGGTACCTGTAACGAATACGAATCCTCTCTCATTTGCCATGTTCTCGCTCACTCCTGCTGCGCCAAAAGCGGTTTCGCCAATTGCAGTGGAAAGTATGGCAATGGTACTCCGAACCGTGACTCTCTCAGAAAGCACGGCTTCCAGGTTCGGTGATCATTGCTTGCTCCTTATTGGGACCGTGACTACTGGCACAGGTGAGTTCTTCACGACTTTTTCCGCGACACTGCCGAAGGGGAAATGGCCTTTCGACCCACGGGTGGCCATCACCACCATGTCTACCTTTTCATTTTCAATTAAACTGAGAATTTCGCGGGCGGGATCCCCAATGCCAATGTGCTTAATATAGAGCGGGCACCCTTTCAAATACTTGTCGCAGATTTGATTCAGCCGATTCTCGGCGGTCTTCTTTTCCCATTCTTGAATCTTGTCGATGTGTGTCTGACCGAACTCCCCATACCAGGCTTCGTGATGGACAACATCTTCCATCACGTAGAGCAGATGTACCTCGGTCTGATATTTTTCCATCAACGATGTGACGTAGCCCAAGGCTTTTTCCGCATTTCCTGAGAAGTCCGTAGGCCAGAGTAATTTTCTTACTTCCATCTCTCTACCTCCTTATTCATGAGCACGTTAACAACCGTTTATTGCGTCTATTTCTTACGAACTGATTTTCGGCAGTCTGTCATTCTCTTTTAGATGAATAACCATCTGCCGACCACCCGCCACCTCTTAATACAAATGTACAGGGTGATATGATTCTTTTTGCTTGCTTATGACACTTGGGACACTCTATCTCTTCGGTGCCCATTCTAGCGAGCGTTTCGGTTATTGTGCCGTTTGGGCATTCAAACTCATAAACAGGCATAGTTTTTCTCTCCGACTTGCACTTCGGGAAGGGTTATCCCATTCTTTCTTTGGGTCCTACAAATCGAATGACTAGAGTTAGGCCCAATGTTGATCTTAATCTTTACAAATCAAAAGAAAGGCATATCCCATGCCAAGAATAGGAGAGAGACAGGAAACTGATTAGCTCGTTGTTTTGACAGCAGAAATGAATCTTCAAGTAAGGGATACTTTCAAGGGTTTCTCATTAGTGGCGTGTCAGATTTTTTTACAGACCGTAAAACTTATCTTCATTTCAGGGTGCACTGCCCCTAGAAAATCTTAATTAATTCCAACCATATAGCCTCAATCATTCCCTGGCACAAATATTTCATTATCCCATTTTGAAAAAAAGTCCAGGAAGTAACCGAGTGGCTCCAATCATTGTTGCAGTCGCTTCAGGGATGAGGCCAAGATTGAGCATGAGGCTAAACCTGGTACCGAAGATCGAGAGGGGGGATAACCCATGGGAGAAGACAGTAGAGCTATAGCGATCGATGCTCGGGACTACTTCGCTACTCGGGCGGTGGGTTTGAGCTGGTACGACTATGAGGAGTTGAAAAAGCTCAGTGATCTTCGCAAAACCACCACGGCTATTGGGTATCTGCCAATCCCACTGGCAGTGTTGCTGGCCGAAGATGCGGAGGAGATGGGCCTTGCAGCCTAAAGGAGTGAAAGCCCCCAGTGGAGATCTTCAGACAAGCCCACCTTACATCAGGGAAGTGAGCAAAGCGTTGAGACCGGCGGAGTTGGGAGAGCATTTCAATATGAGCATCAAAATGGAACCTATAGCTATTGTGCACACTGATGCCAAAGAGCTTCCCAGGCAGTGGACGGTTTCCGATGTGGAAGGAACGCTGGTGATTGACGACAGGTACCTGGAAGGAGTCAAAGATGTCGAAGCTGGCCAGCGGATTGTTGTGATCTTCCACTTCCATCGAAGTCCTTAGTTCGATGCAAGCTACCTAACTCAGAAGCCTCGCCACCGGAAAAAGCGATTGGGCGTTTTTAGCATCCGTTCACCTATTAGACCCAACCCGATCGGGATGTCGGTCTTGGAGGTGCTTAAGGTCAAAAAGAATATCATTCACGTAAAAGGCTTGGACATGTTGGATGGGACACCTGTTTTGGATATCAAGCCTCACATCGACGGTTAAGGGGAGTTAGGAGAACAAGCAGCACGAAATTCTTAAGCTACTTGTGAGATTCTGCTTTTGGCAAAAACTACTTTCACAGGAACAATGGAGATGGAAATGGAAAAAAAACGACCTGAAGACAACAAAGTGCATGCGAGTTGTGAAAGCTCAGACACATGTTCGGCCAAGGAAAATGAGGAACAAGAACAGGGACGTCTCGAACAGAGACTATTTCACATCCGCCACAAGATCATGGTGATGAGCGGCAAGGGAGGAGTGGGTAAGAGTACTGTCAGTGTCAATCTGGCTGCCTCCCTTGCCTCGCAGGGTTATGAGGTGGGTATTTTGGATGCTGATATACACGGTCCCGACATCCCCAGAATGTGCGGGGTAGAGAAGAGGGCTGTGACAGGGCACAAGGGTGGTCTCGCTCCGATAAGGGTCTTCAAGGGTTTAAAGGTCATATCCATGGGGCTTCTTTCCCAAGATCCTGACAAAGCCATAGTCTGGCGAGGCCCTATGAAGCACAATGCCATCAGGCAGTTTATTGGGGATGTGAACTGGGGTGATCTGGATTATCTGGTAATCGATCTTCCTCCAGGCACAGGTGATGAGCCTCTCAGTGTAGCCCACTTGATCAAGGATGTGGATGGTGCAATCATCGTGACTACACCTCAGGACGTGGCCCTGTTGGATTCAAGAAAGGCGGTTAACTTCAGCAAGCTGCTGAATATTCCGGTGCTAGGCATTGTGGAGAACATGAGCGGCATGGCTTGTCCCCACTGCGGCGAGAAGATTGATCTATTCAAAATAGGTGGTGGTGCAAGGGCTGCGCGCGAGCTGAGAGTGCCCTATTTGGGCCATATCAACATTGATCCGAAGATGGTGATCAGATGCGACGCAGGAACACCGTTCGTGGTCGATCCTGAACCATCAGCGGTGAAAAGGGCTTTTGAGCGTTTGGCCCAATCCGTGATCACGGCAACCCAGACATCAGGAATTGAGGCTTTTGTTGCAGCCGTTTGAGATAAGGAGATCTAACCTGTGGTCACTACTAGGAATAACACTTATGGAACAGAGTGAAAAAATGGCACTTCTCTCAGTTGGCGTCAACCTGCTACTCGTTGTCATAAAATACACTCTGGCTGTGCTTGCAGGCTCTGTGGCACTCCTTGCTGATGCCATTCACTCTTTTTCTGATGTGATCTCCTCAGCTACTGTGCTCGCGGGTATTAAGATATCCAAGAGAAAATCCAAGAACTTTCCCTACGGTCTCTACAAGGTGGAGAATCTGGTCTCACTCGTGTCCGCCCTTTTTATTTTCTTTGCTGGCTATGAGATTGTTCACACCGTCCTGTTCAGGGAACAGTCGTTACGGACTGAATACCTTCCCTATGCGATGGTTGGGGTCATTATCGCCATGGTCATAACCTTCTTCTTTTCTCGCTATGAACTGAGACTGGGGAGAAAAATCGGCTCGCCCAGTCTGATCGCAGACGCCCAGCACATTCGCACCGACATGCTTTCATCTGGGGTTATTTTGTGCGGCCTGGTGGGTGGCTTTTTTGGATGGCCCCTGGACCGGGTGGCGGCACTGGTGGTGGTTGTTTTCGTGTTCAGGGCTGGCTTCAATATCTTCCTGGATGCCGTCCGGGTTCTGCTGGATGCCTCCCTTGATTTTGAAAGCATGGACAAAGTGAAGACCGCTATTTTGACTCACCCCCAGGTAACCTCCATTCATTCACTGCGGGGGAGAAATTCTGGACGCTTCAAGTTTATAGAGGCCGACATCGGGCTCAGGGTAAGGGAGCTGGAAAGGGCTCACCATATCAGTCAACAGATCGAGGCTGAGATCGTAGAGATGGTTCCCAATGTGGACCATATCTTGATTCATTATGAACCTGAAAAGAAAGAGACTACGGTCTGCGCTGTCCCACTGCAAAAAGACAAGATTTCTCTTTCAGAGCATTTCGGGGAGGCCCCCTATTTCTATTTCGTCACCATACGCGAGAGGGATCGCTTCATAATTGAGGAACGAACTCTCGCCAATCCATTCAAAGACGAGGAGAAGGGGAAGGGCCTCAAGGTCAGCAACTGGCTCCTTCAGGAGGGCGTTGATGCCGTCTACACCTCCAGGAGCCTTGAAGGAAAGGGGCCGGGTTACGCCCTGTCGGACGCTGACGTGGAGACTGTTATCAGCGAAACTGACCAATTGGCGGATCTATTGAAAGAACTTCATGGATAACATCTATCAAACTTTGGGAAAGGTAGTGGATGTTGAAGCAACTAAAGTGAGTCCAATATAGGAGATCAGCACCAATGAAGATACGAAAAGCCACATCTCTGACGGTATTATTGACATTTGTATTATTGGTTTTGACTAGTGTTATTCTTTACATTGTCCCCCACGGGCGCGTTGCCTATTGGGCAGATTGGCATTTGTGGGGCTTAACCAAAACTCAATGGGGAAATATTCATATAAATCTTGGGTTACTCTTACTTTTAGGGATATCATTACATATTTATTATAACTGGAAAGTGATTGTCTCTTATTTCAAGGATAAGGCCAAACGACTAAAAGTTTTTACTAAGGAATTCAGTATTGCTTTGGTGCTCACAATGGTTTTTGTGATGGGAACCTGTTTAGAGATACCACCGTTCATCTGGGTGGTAGAAATCAGTGAATCCATAAAAGACTCGGCTGCTGAGAAGTATGGTGAACCTCCTTACGGACACGCGGAACTTTCCAGCTTGAAAACTTTAACATCCAGGATGGGCTTCGACCTGGCCAAAAGTGTCGACGGTCTGAGAGCGGCCGGGGTTAAGTTTGAAAGCGAAGAACAAACTATTCAAGAAATCGCCAAGCAAAATAAGATGTCACCACAGCAGGTGTTTCTGGCAATGAAGCCACTGAACACAGTTGGTGAGAACAAGAAGTTGCCGCTTTCTCCGCCACCAGGATTAGGTAGGCGATCCTTGGCCGATATCTGCCAGGAATATAACCTAAATATCCCGACAATCCTGCGGAGTCTGACCGACAAGAATATCAAGGCCGAAGCGGAAATGACTATCAAGAACATCGCCGAGCAAAACAGCATCAGCCCTATCGATGTGTATGAGGTAATCAAGAAGACAACCGAAGCCATATCACAGTCTACCTAGACACTTCTCAGGATAAAATAATTTGCCCGTTATTGCAGCAACAATACCTGCGGCACTGCCAGCGATTACCAAAACATCTGTTCTCTCCATGGTTCTACCTCGCTTCAACCCTGTAAGGATTAATGATAAACACTGGCGCCTTAGAATGTGTAACTACATAATGTGCCACCGTGCCAAAGAGGGTGTGCTCGAGTCCCTTGCGGCCATGGGTGCCCATAATAACCAGATCTATTTTCTCCTTTTCCACTGTCTTGACAATCTCCTCACCGGGGTTGCCCACGGCCACTCGTTGCCTGAAGTTGGGACAATCCAGCAAGTGCTTATCACAGAACTGCTCCACCATCACTTTTAATTCCTTCAAAGTCTTCTCTACAAGGGTAGAACTCAATTTGTGCTGCTCTCGGGCACTAGTATAAAGATGTAGGTTTCGCGCCACGTAGAGCAAGTAGATCTCGGCTCCGTACTTTTCCGCCATCGAACGGACATAAGGAAGTACCTGAAACGAGCATCCTGTAAAATCGCAGGGATACAAAATTCGCTTGATCTCGACCATAACTAACTCCTCAAGGGTTCTTTAACCGCTGTTCAATTATTAATTGCAGAGCTATTCGATTAGCTACTATCTCGTCTGCTATTGGACTACCCATACTGCCAGACCGTGACAGTTGTCCAAAACCTTCCTGACAACACTCCCCATGAAAAACTCCTTCACCATGGAAGTGCCGTGTCGTCCGAGCACGACGGTTCCATATCCGTTGCGTCGGGCCTCCTCAAGAATATCTTGAGCTGCGCTCCTAGTACCGTCCACAACTTTGGTGATGATTTGAGATTCCTTTAATCCTGCCTCCAGAAGCATCTCTTTGGCTTGGTTCATGTGGGGAGCTATGCGCTGTCCGGCCTTGTGTTTCCAAAGTTGCTCCAATTCCGGGGCCTCTTCAAATACCTCCAAAGGAATAAAGCGCCTGAGATGCCTCATGGTATGAAAAAGGGTTACATGACAGTCGGTTCCGGAAAGCATGAATCCAACATGATCCACCGCCCTGAGAGCGTAATTTGAACCGTCCAGGCCGATAATCACACTTTTAGACTTGACCGCACCTTCCACAATCCACACTGGACAAACTCGACAATACTCCAGTGTTCTGCTCGCGACCTCTCCCATGAAAAACGCCTCCAAGCGGCTTCGCCCCCGGGTCGTCATGAGCACCGCATCAGCTAGCTTGCTTTCTGCCCAAACGCAGACTCCCTGAGCGACGGACATCTTTTTCTTTAGATAAAATGTCTTGATACGGTCTTTGGGAAAACCCTTGCGGATCAGGGCAGTCTTTGCTTCTAATAGGATGCGCTCGGCCATCCGGATATTCTTTGCTTTAACTGCCTTCAGTTTCTCTGCCGTTTCTCGATCCATGGTGGGATCTTCAGTAAGTGTCAAGGGTAACGAGGGCAACACGTAGAAAATGTTTACTTCGATATCGTGCTCGGGCCCATACATGAGGCTTAGATAGTCCAGCGATTTTAATGAGTTTTCAGAACCATCCACCGGTATGGCAAACATTTTGGTCAACTCAGCCATGGCATCCCCCGGTAGTCAGATTTACATCATTGTCGGCCAAATTTTATCCCCGTGTCATAAACGTCCCACACTTGGGGCACCTCTTCTCAACGCAGAGAATTCTCAATTGGCGAGGAATTCTTCTGCCACAGTTTGGGCAGATACAGTATCCACCAGGACCCACCCAAACAAAGCTATCTCGACTTCGGCAATCACTTCTTGCTATCTTCATGTCCCTGCCTCCAGCAGTGCTAGGATCCTGGTCTTTTGGCCCATTTCTACCTCTTGTGGGCATACCGAACGATTCCTTTTTCGCACCTGACCGCTTTACTGACCCACCTGGCTGTCTGTTTTCCCGGCCGCGTCAGGCTGAACTTGAAGATCAGCGCTGCAGCTATAACAATCAATTGGACTGCCCCAAAAAACGCCACTTCTTGAATGGGCGTTATAAGAGCTATTTCGGCTATGGCTTCCATTGGTCTGCTCCTTCCTCAGCTATGCGCTGTTATCGTCTTGAACCCCTCACACTTGTGACCCGGGGAGGGGCCGATGCTGAAAGGTAAGGCAACGGGCGTGCCAAAAACAGAGGAGGAATAAAAAGATATTAAGTACTTCATATCATGTAATATTATTGGATGAGTCTGAGATTGCGTCTGCTGTCCAAAATGGTGAGCCTGTCAGGATTTTTTACGCATTGTGAAAAAGCGATGGAGGGGTGGTTAAACGAATTCGAGATTAGGAGTCGTTCTTGACTGAGGTTTCTGTTCTCAGGTGGTATTTTGCGATTTTGGCTAGGAGGGTGGGTCGCGACACACCTAGGAGCTTGGCAGCTCGCGTTCGGTTGCCTCCTGTGAGATTGAGGGCCTCGCTGATGAGAATTTTGGCAAATCGATCAGTCATGGATCTGAACAAATCTGTCCCAGTGCCGGAGCTCAGAGACTGTTGTACCCATTGACGGACCGCTTCATCTAACGTTACCTTGTCTGCAGCCAGTGTCGGCCGCTCGTCCCGGATGGCCTGCGAGATATCTTTCTTGCGAATGGGGCCGCCACGGCTGAAGATCAATGCCTTTTGTATAGTATTGGCCAACTCCCGGACATTACCTGGCCAGTCGTGGTTGTTGAGAACACCCTTGGCCTCTTCAGTCATGCCCGGATTGTCGACGCGCATGTCTCTGGTTAATCGGGAGAGGAAGTACTCAGCCAGCAAGGGAATATCGTCCAACCGCTCGCGCAGAGGGGGGAGCGAGATCGTTACCACCTTGAGGCGATAGTAAAGATCTTCCCGAAAGAGACCCTCAGTGAGAGCTGTCTCGAGGTCCCTGTTGGTGGCCGCTATGATGCGCACGTCAACAGGGATGGGTTTACTGCCACCCAAGCGCTCGATGCTTTTTTCTTGGAGCAAGCGAAGGATCTTGGCCTGAATGCCAAGAGGCATGTCGCCAATTTCGTCCAGGAACACACTTCCCCGATTAGCATGTTGGATCTTGCCCATCCGGCTACTTACCGCTCCGGTGAAAGCTCCTTTCTCGTATCCGAACAGTTCACTTTCCAGTAAGGTCTCAGGGATGGCCACGCAGTTGATTACCACAAAAGCTCTATCTGCGCGAAGGCTGTGTTGGTAAATGGCGCGGGCAACCAGCTCTTTACCGGTGCCGGACTCGCCGCGAATAAGCACCGTGGCATCGGTAGGTGCCACCCGGCCAATTGCCTTGTACATCTCCTGCATAGCGTTGCTCTGGCCGATGATAGCATCCGCAGAGATTTCCTTGGGCCCGGCTGCCATCTCCACCCGAGAGCGCATGAATCGACCTGCCTCCAAGGCCTGCTCGATTAATACCAGCATGTCGGGAATTTCAAAGGGCTTGAGCACGTAGTCGAAGGCCCCGAGCTTGGTGGCCTCGATGGCGGTATCGGTAGTGCCGAAGGCGGTCATCATAATGACAGGGAGCTTGGGCTCGATCTTATGTATCGCCCCAAAGGCCTCCAGCCCGCTCATCCCCGGCAAGCGCACATCCATGACAACCAGATCTGGGACATTCTCACGGACCTCGGCCAAGCCCGCCTCACCAGTGGAAACGGTCTGGACGGTATAGCCCTCTGCAGCTAACAGCTTCTCGAAGCTCTGCCGCAACTGGGGATCGTCATCAACGATCAGAATTGTGCTCAAGATTCCTTCTCCCTGCATGGAAGGGTGATAACAAAAGTTGCCCCCTCGTCCTCGCGGGATCTCAGCTCCAAGTTACCCCCGTGCTCCTCTACGATCCGTGCCGTGATACTAAGACCCAGCCCCGTACCCAACTCCTTGGTGCTGAAGAACGGTTCGAACAATTTGTCCTGGATAGATTCCGGAATTCCAGGGCCATTGTCGGTTATCCGGATCACCACTTCCCGGTCGGATCGTTCCTGCGCCACCAATTCCTCCTGGATCACAATCAAACCACCGTTCTCCATGGCCTCACATGAATTAACCAAAAGGTTGACCAGGGCTTCTTTCAACCGATCAGGATCAGCCCAAATTTCCGGAAGGTTTTTTGAACGACTGACTTTAACCTCAACACCGTACGAATCAAATCTTTGCTCAAGAAGCTTGAGAGCCATGTCCACTAGATCTGAAAAACTGATCCTCTGCAACTTCAGTTTTGGTCTGCGGGAGAAGTCCAAGAAACTCTGAACTATGTTGTTTACATTGCGAATCTCTTCCGAAATTACTTCCAAGTCTTCTCTCTGGTTTTTGGAAAGGCCTTCACTTCGCTCCATGGAGAAGAGCCTCATCTTCACCGAGGTCAGAGGGTTGCGGATACTATGGGCCACTCCGGCTGCTAGCCTGCCCACAGTGGCCAATTTATCCGTCTCCCGCAACGTTTCTTCGATACGCTTACGCTCGGAAATGTCTCGAGCGATGGACGAGGCACCCATGATTCTACCGGTTTTGCCCTCGATTGGGGATACTGTTAAGGATACGTCTATACACTTGCCATCCTTCCTGACCCGTACGGTCTCATAGTGATGCACGCGCTCTCCCTGTGCTATTTTTCCAAGGATCTGCTCAATCTCATCCGGAAGGTCGGGTGGAACCAGGATATAGAGGGAGCGCCCTAACGCCTCCTCTGCAGAGTAGCCATAGATCGACTCCGCACCAGTGTTCCAACTGGTAATGACACCATCCAGTGTCTTGCCGATGATCGCGTCATCCGAGGATTCCACAATTGCTGCCAGCTGAAACAGTGCTTCGTCGGCTTTTCTGTGCTCAATCGAGTGTTCTAGCCGTGTGGCAAGAGCGTTGATCAAACTTCTCTCCTCTTTAAAAAATGGTCCCTCGTCTTTTTCAGGTTTTTCTTCCAAATAGTGGACTGCCAGGGTGCCGATTGGATTTCCATGCACAATGATATCAGTTGTTTGTTTCCAGATGCTCTCCTCGAATTTAGCAGATCTAAACTCCTTCTCCTCCAAAACGATTCGAGCACAAGCGATTTCAGGATACTGCCAGCCAGAGGGAATCAGATCGACTGTACCCTGCATTATTTCTTCTATCGAGATGCCCGGCCTATCTGCAAGATCAGAGATCCGATAAAGGCAATTTAATTCTTTAACTCTCTCACCAAGATCTTGGGTGCCCTTCCGCAGTTCCTCCTCGGCTCGCTTGCGTTCTGTTTCATCACTGTAAACAGCCACAATCTCTCCGGAGGGTAACTTGTAGACATAATTCTCTCGCCATCCTTCAATCCTTTCATCTTTGTATATCCTAACTGGATGGTGTTCAGGCTTTCCAGTTGCCCATACCCTCTGGAAGACCTCAAAAAGACCGAAAGCGCTAATGCCCGGAAACATTTCTAGAACGCTCTTACCTATAAGGGCCTCTTTTTTAATATTTTCTATCTTTTCCGCAGCTCGGTTAACGTCAACGAAGATGAAATCGGCACCATCATTTACAGCCCCATAAATGGCAATAGCGTTCATTGCGTTCTTAAACATTGCTTTATATTTAGCTCTATTCTCACGGAGAGTATCATTCAGATGTTTGTGTTTATCTTTTAACGTTTCGAACTCAGCAATCTGATGCCGCAGTTCTACTAAATCGCTTATAAGCTGATTCTTGCTTTTATCAATATCTTTCATATGTATATCAAAGAAATGTAATAGTGATTTAAAATGCCTATTTAAGGGATCTCTTGCTGTACGTGTTTCTCAAGGATCCTAAAAAGTGAAAGGACGCAACTGTAATTGTGTACTAAAGCCTTCGGCCGCATTTGTCATTCTATGAAATCCTGTTTATCATATATTCACCGAGAAACGTTGTGATGTCCTGAGGGGTAATTGTGTAAACATTTCAATATACCCAATAGGATATTTATTAAAGTATTTGGCTATTTAGCTGTTGTCAAGTAAATTTTGAGCTTCAGGAATCTAAGCACCTAACCGCCTAGCCACAAAAATGATAGCAGTTTTACTGCTGGGAGGGTACTAGAGACCTATCTGAGAAAATCTACTGGTCCAGGTGTTTGGTTTTTTCCAACATGTTCAGAGCTGTTATTCCAGTGAATACCTATCAATGGCATCAGTCTCGCTGGTGCACTTCACCTTTTTTGTCTTCTGGCTCTCCTTCGGCATGCATGAACCTATGCGGGTAGTACCTTCTGAGGGTCTCTTCCACCAGTTTTTTCAAGTGGTCGATATTGTTTCCCGTCTTCTCCATAAAAGCTGCCGCTTCTCGAACAATCGAGTGGCCCTCATACTCCAAAGAAGTTGTGTGGATGACTATCGGGATAGAAGGTACCCAATCTTTCAGTTGCTCCAATATTTTCACTCCGTCCACATATGGCATATCCAGGTCCAAGATTAAGAGATCAGGCACCGGATCAACTCTTGCCATCCTCAATACCTCTTTGCCGTCTTGCGCCAATATCACCAGGTAGCCCTCTTCCTCAAACTCCCTTCGAAGAAACCACCGAACGTTTCGATTTCGGTCTGCTATCATGATTATAAATGTGTCTTTCATATTAGCTATCTCCACAGTTGGTTTCGTGCTAAGCAAGAGCAACTGTAATGCCAAGATGTCTACGTTAATCAACTTATCCGCTAACCATAAGGAATCAAAAGAGATTTTGAGAGGCGCAGGCCAGTTCTTGACGGCAGTTTAATAACAATGACTGTCAGAATTTCTTACAGGGCGTAAAGCCTAGACTGCGCCCTCTATCCAGGCATATTTCTCACTCGGGCTGATTGGGATTTTCTTGTCTGCTTACCTTGCAGGAGGTACGCAGCTGAGAATATCTGCTGGAGACTTTGCAGAAGCGGCTGTTCGGCGCTGACTTGCAGGTGTAAATCTTCCCCCAGTTCATCCATCGGCTCAAATGCCTGCCGCTGAGCCTCTAAATGCTTGAGGCGGGCATCTGAAATCGACGATTTTGTCTGCCGCTCGGCGAGCCTCACACGTAACACCGCATCTGGACAGAGGCACTCCACAAAGATTACATTTGCCCCCATCTCTACGGCCAAACAACGAAACAATTCTCGATGCTGCCGTCTGCTAAAAGTGGCGTCCAGAATTGCAGAATTGCCATGAAATAACTCCTCCCTCGCCAACAGCAGCATGCGCTCGTAGGTTTGGGCTGTAGCAACTGGCGTATAAATGCCCTCTCCAAACGTTGCCACCTTTGGCTCTTTCGGGCTAAGACCGAAGAACTTCTTGCGGATGACATCCGAATTGTGGGTGGGTAGATGCAGCCGTTTTGTTAGTTCAGAGGCTATGGTGCTCTTGCCGCTACCGCTCAATCCGCAGATAATCCAGAGGGTCTGGCGGCTGAAACTGGCGGCATATCCATAGGCGAGTTCGAAGTAACGCTGGGCTCTTTCCACCGCTAGTCTGGCCTTCCTTGCAGATAATTCTCCTGTCGCCTGCCTAAGACATTCCACCTTGCAGCGCACATGAGCACGGTAACACTTGTAGAAATCAAGAAGCATGAAGACTTCCGGATCACCGGCCTCCTGGGCATAAGCAGTGAGCAGCGTCTGGCCCACATCTGTAAAGCCATGAAAGTCCAGATCCATGGCAAGAAAAGCCAGATCGGCAGCCACATCACTGTATCGAAAACGGTCGTTAAACTCGATGCAGTCTATGATTTGGATGCCATCCACAAAATATATGTGACCCAGACGCAGGTCACCATGACAGTCGCAAATTGATCCCGTTTCAATGCGGCGTTGAAACAGGTCTGAGTTGTTGGTGAGAAAGTTGCGTACTGCTTCATGCATACGAAATAATTTTTCTCGATTTAAGATTGAAGGCACGAAGGGTTCTGTCTGGGAAAAATCCTCTTCGATGTTACCCTCTACCATCATTTGTGACCCCATCACGTCAATCTTTGGCTCTCTTGAAGCTTTCTTGTAAAAGCGGACCAGAACCTTGGCCAGCTTGTTTACCATCCCGTCGCTCAGTTTTTCCCGCCGCAATAGCTCGAGCATGGTTTTTTCGCGAGGAAGCTGTCGCATCTTCACCGCATATTCCACGGGCTGTCCAGGACCATTGAGTGCGTATCCTCTCTGTTCTAGTGTAATGGCCACAACATCCAAGTAGACCTGGTGACTGAACCGCTGGTTTAACAGAACCTCCTGTTCGCAGTAGTGGTGTCGTTTCGCTAGGGTGGTGAAGTCCAGAAAGCCAAAATCGACCGGTTTCTTAATTTTGTAGACAAAGTCCCCGGTGAGAAAGACTTTTGAAATGTGGGTCTCTTCGATCTCAATGGTTTTCACGTAATGAGGATAGAATGCCGGGTTGCTTAAGGCCAACTCTACCCCTGCTCGATGGTTGGTCTCTGCCTCTCCTAAAGCTTTCAGCACAGGGCCACTTTTAGTATTAATGCCTTTCATCAGAAAAGATCCGCCAGAGGAACCCTTAAATAGGTACTAAATAATTGTGAAATGGTCCTCTTCATGCCGGGAGCAGCCCACCCCTTTCCCTCTTGGTCCTTGAGGAACGTTGTAGGTTCATGCGGATGGTCTTTTTCACAATGAATGCTACGGCAAAGGTCATGCCAAAGAAGATGGATGACCCAAGAGGATGCCAATATATTAATTTTATAGGTTTTTCTGAATTCGACCCGTGATTTTCTCCGTGGTCCAAACTGAAAACCTGTCAGCATTTTTTACAGACCGTAAAGTTTCTAAATTTTCCAGCACACTCTTTGCTTTGAAAATATACTGCAATTTCAGAGACATATGCTGCTCAGACACTTGGCACAAATTTTTCATTCTCTGTTATTGAAAAGAGTTAATGCGTTGCCTCTCCCACAAGGACTCTCTGTGCCAGGAAGGCTCGATTTTCCTAGCTTGAGGAGGAAGTATCATGGCAAGAATCCTGGTGGTGGATGATGAAGAACACATTCGCCGGTTTTACTCTGAGGAATTAGCAGATGAAGGCCATAAGGTCTGGACGACAGCAACGGGACATGAGCTCCTGAAAACCATCGACAGTCTTCAGCCAGAGGTAGTGGTTCTCGACATCAGACTCGTCGACTATGATGGCCTTGAACTGCTGCAGGAGGTCCGCAATAAACATCACGACCTGCCGGTTATTTTATGCACTGCCTACGACACTTACAAAGACGACCAGAAGTCTATTGCTGCAGATTATTACGTGGTCAAATCATTCGATCTGTCTGAACTGAAAATGGCCATCCAAAAAGCGATCGAAGCAAGCGGTTCTGGTCAGCCGACCATCCTGGATTCCCCGCCATAGGAGGAATTCCTGAATGACAAGGTCATCGAACCAGGCTGCCGATTGACCTCAAACATCCTACTAGCAAGGAAGCGAGATATGAGCAGTTTCAAGAAGATACTGATTGCCGTGGATGGATCACCGCGATCACTCGAGGCGGTGAGCTATGTAGCCCTGAACCTCCCACCAACAGATTTTAGGGTGAACTTGATGTATGTAATGCCCGCAGCACCTGAGGGGCTGGGGGATTTGGAGAAAGAGGGGTTTTTCAAGAGGACAATGCGAGCGAAACACACTGTGTGGGAAAAAACCGAGAAAAAGGCGGCCCAGGATTTTCTGGATGAAGCCAGGAGTCTCCTGCTGAAAGCCAATTTAAGGGAAGATGATGTGAGTGTGATTCTTCAAAGGCGGCAGGTGGGCATTGCCCGTGACATTATTGCAGAAGGTTCCCGGGGCTATGATGCGGTCGTGGTAGGGAGGAGAGGACTAAATTGGCTGGAAGACATTTTTCTCGGCTCTGTTTCCTACAAAATTGTGCAAGGAATTGAAGATGTTCCGGTGTGGGTGGTTGGTGGAGATGTCCGCTCGAAAAAGATGCTCCTTGCGGTGGATAGTTCTGAAAATTCCCGCAAAGCGGTAGACTATGCTGCCAACTTCGCAGCCGCCAACGAGGCAGAGGTAACACTATTCAACGTGGTGAGGGAATTTAGACTGGACTTCCTGGATAATTCCAGCCCCCGGGGCGCAGAGATAGAAATGCGCATACTAGAAAAACTAGAGAGGGATGTCCAGCACATGTTTGCTTCCTACAGGAAGCAACTTGAGTGGGCTGGAGTCAACGCAAGCCGGATCTCGGTCAAGCATACACTGCAGAGCCGAACCCGCGCAGGGGACATTCTCAAGGAAGCAAAGGAAGGGAACTACGGAACGATCGTTATGGGACGGAGGGGGCTGTCCAAAGTGCACGAGTTCTTTTTGGGTCGAGTAACCACCAAAGTGCTGCACCGCGCCGCAGGGTTCGCTCTATGGATCGTGCCATGAGAAAGAGGGGGAGTTCGAAAGAAAGTAGGGGGATTGCAGTATGAAATTACACAAGCTTCTAGTACCGGTTGACTTCTCCAGGTGTTCTGAGACAGCGTTTAGATATGCAAAGCTTTTGGCAACAAAGTTCTCCGCCAGAATCCATGTGATTCACGCTGTAGACAAGAGATACGTGGAGAAAATTGCCGAACTCAATGGTGAGTCAGAAGATGAGGTCAGCAAGAAGCTATGCTTGCAAGCCAAAAAAAATCTTGAGAGGTTTTTGGCCGACAACGATTCGGAAAAACTCGTTGCTGAAAAGGTCGTAACTGTCGGAACTCCATTTCAGACCATTGCTCTCAGGGCGCAAGCACTTGGTGCAGATATGATTGTCATGGGTGGACATGGCAGGGTGGGAAACGGCCAGATCGATAAGATCTATTTTGGTAGTGCGGCTGAGAGGGTAGTGCGTCTTCTCCCCTGTCCAGTTCTGTGTGTGCCGCAAGAAGATGTCGATACTGAGACTGGAGAAAAGTAAAGCCCGCCCCTGAGGCGGGTACTGAGACCCGCTCTACGCTGATGGTGGTTTGCGTTGTGCGGGCAACAATGATTGCTACATTTTGATCGCTCAAATCTCCAACACTCCAATACCCCATTACTCCATCTCTTCTCCCTGCCAGTATTCTTTACAGTTTGTAAAGTTCTCCTTTCAATCTCCATATGCTTTGATCTAGTAATCTCCTTTAATTTCAGTAATATATGCCGATCCATTATCTGGCACACTTATTCCAATACCTTTATTTGAAAAGAGTCAGGGCGCTCAAAAAGCAATAAAAAGGACGTTACCTAGATACGGAGGGCAAAGTGTGATGCGGAGAAATTCAGTTAATCCAGTTAACAGGAAAGGGCTCAGAATCATAGACTGCCCTTTGTATGGGGATTGCTTGATGCATGCAGCCAAGCGCAATTGGAAGAGCTGGAGTTGCGAGCAATGTGCGAACCTTAGTTTGAAGCTGATTTGTCAGAAGCTCAGATTTATCGAGCCCTATTATGGGCTGCTGGCGGAAATCTACCCGGAGTTCAAGAGTAAGTATGAGCCAGTTATGAATGGTCTTCAACCTGAGCCATGAGGAAAGGATATTTTCCGGGTAGACGCTTTGTCCGTCTAAATCTGACCAAGTTTAGTAAGGGCCCACGAGAGATGAGGGGTGCCTTTTGAGGAGAGAGGAAGAAAACCAACACGCCCCAAGGGCGGAAAGGAGGAACGCCATGTCGGTGAGTACCTACAAAATCATTGAAGTGGTAGGGAGCAGTGAGGTCTCCTGGGAAGAGGCCGCAAGAAACGCAGTGGCGACAGCGAGCAAAAGTTTAAGGGACTTGAGAGTCGCCGAGGTCACAAAGTTGGACATGAGAATTGAAAATGGGAAGGTTGCTGCCTATCGAACCAGGGTAAGCCTGTCATTCAAGTATGAAGGAGGAGAATAGCGAGAGGTTGAGAATGGGCTCGGACCTCAAGCATTCGTGCGAGCCGTATTAGTGATAACTACAAGTTTGGAAAGGAGAGGGAACCATGGCAAAGGCATTTATATATAAAAAACAGGCTTTGTGTGATGCGTGCTATCAGGAAGTTGTAGATTTCGAGACCCATGCTGGAAGGGAAAAGGAAATTCCACCGAGAAAGATGGTCGATGCACCCGAGTGTAATAGGTGTCACGCGATACTTGAGCCGGAAGAGGAGTTGTGAAACTACCAGGATCGGAGAAACTCGCATGTCAAAATGGGAACTGACTGGATGGGTTCAAAAGGTGGGTATGAATCTCGCTGTCTTGACAAGGAGTACCCCACCAGTTAGTTCCCCTAGCTCTACAGTCATAGGAGGATGATCATGATAGAAGCGTACAAGCTGGCATACATGGAGTTATTTGATGTGCTTTCAGATGAGCAATTGAAGGAACTCGCTGAAATCACCGAGAAGAAAACCTACAAGAAACACGCTCATGTTTATGAGCGTGGCGACAGCGCCAAGCACCTGTTTGTGGTGAGTAAAGGTCTCGTAAGTCTGAGGAGATTTGAACCTGGGGATGATGTGGGCATTGCCTTTGAGATGCGTGAAGCCGGGGGTTTGTTCGGCGCCGCCTCCTTCATGCAACCGCAGCATTATACGCTGACAGCTGTTTGCCTGGAAGATTCAGAGGTAATCGCAATAGACGCCGATAAGCTGTCTGCTTTGTGCGAAAAGGACCCGGCTGTGGGGTACAGGTTGATGCTCAAAATCGCTCAGGTCTATTTTGAGCGCTACAAAACGGCCAAAAGGAACCTTTATGGGATGGTGCAGGCTCCGACGGTTATCACAGCACTCCCAGGATAGGCAGATGAACAGTCTTGTATCCGGTGGCCGTGCTTGAGATGACATAAATCTGTTCATCTACTGCTCAGTTGTTGTCTAAGGCAAATGGGTCGAGGCTAGAGAGGTGTTGTTGAGGCAAGAGTTGTCAGGGAGGAGAAGTAAATGGCGAACAAAAAAAACATCCTGATTGCCGTGGATGGATCGAGGCATTCACTCGATGCGGCAGGGTATGTTGCCCAGACCTGTAATCCTGCGAGCCTGAAGGTGGACCTCGTGCATGTTATGCCCACAGCACCTGAGACCTTCTGGGACCTGGAAAAAGATGCCCATTTCAAAGAGAAGATTCAGCCTAAGTACACTGAATGGAAAAAGAACACAGAAGAGACGGCCCAGCGTTTTCTGAACGATGCCAGAAATGTCCTGATCGAAGCAGGTGTTACAGAAAATGATGTGGGGGCAATCCTTCAGGATAGGGAAGTTGGTATTGCCAGAGACATTGTTGTGCAGTCTGCGCGAGGTTATGACGCGGTTGTGGTGGGACGAAGGGGCTTAAGTGCATTAGGAGACCATTTTCTCGGCAGCGTTGCCAATAAGATGGTTGAGGTGGTGAAAGACACCTCCGTATGGGTAGTAGGGGATAATATCAACTCAAAGAGGATGCTTCTTGCGGTGGATGCCTCGGGAAATGCATTAAAAGCGGTGGATTATGTCGGCAACGTTGCTAAGGCGTCCGACGTAGAGATTACCCTTTTTCATGTGGTTCGAAGATTTGGATTTTTGGATGATCCAACCCTGCGCGACCATGAGGTAGAGGGGTTCTGGGAAGAGGTCAAGAGGGATATTCCACGCATGGTTGGTTTATACAAGGCGAGACTTGAAAAAGCGGGAGTGAAGGATTCCAGAATCTCCACCCAAGTTAACCTCCACAGTTCAAGCCGTGCAAAGGATATCCTCACGGAAGCCCGAGAGGGGGAATACGGTACCATCGTAATGGGCCGCAGGGGACTATCGAAAGTGCAAGAATTCCTCATGGGCCGGGTCACCAACAAGGTGCTCCATCGGGCCGAAGGGTTTGCAGTTTGGATCGTGCCCTGAATCACGCCACTTACCAGTTTTGGCTGTGGAATATCTAGGGTGGCTGGACCCATGCTTTTTGCTGAAAAACATGTGACCCTCAAATTCAGCAGGTCAAGGCTGAAGGAACGAAATGAGGCTCTGTCAGCCCTCCTGGAGCTAAGCAACTTCTTGTCCAGTGCCATGGATGGGGAAACTCTCTTGGAAGGAGCACTTTCCATTGTTTTGAAGCATTTTGGTTTGGATGCCGGCCGCATCTATTTGATGGATCCAACAGAACAATGCCTCACTTTAGCTGCCGATAGTGGACTGGATATCTCGGGATTGGAAACGGTCCAACTGGATGAAGGTTTTTCTGGGAAATCAGCCCGCACCAAATCCTTTATCGCCCAGCATGTTTCAGAGCTGGAGGATAAGAAGCGATCTGCTTTGCTTTCCAGGAAAGGACTCAAAATCATTATTTGCGTCCCTCTCATCGTCATGGAACGGGTGGAAGGAGTGATGAATCTGGCGGCGAAAAAGATCATTGAATTGGACCAGGAAAGGATGGATTTGCTCATGGCCATGGGACATCAGATCGGAGTGGCAAGGAGTCATACGAGAATATACCGGGATCTTCAACAAAAGCTAAGAGAAGTTGAGGAAAAGAAGGAGACCATCAAGTTCTTCGCCTATTCCATATCCCATGATCTGAAAAGTCCTGCCATCGGCCTCTATGGTCTAACGGAAAGGCTCGGCAGGCGGTATGGTGAGGTGCTGGATGAAACAGGAAAACGCTACTGCGATCAGATTATGAAGACCGCTAAACAGATTGTCACCCTGACCGAGCAGATTAACGATTACATCGCCACCAGAGAAGTACCCCTACGTTTGGAAAGAGTCAGTGTCAGGGAAATGCTAACGCGTCTAAGACAAGAATTCTACGAAACTTTGCAAGAACGGAATATTACCTTGTCGGAGCCCCCGTTTCTTCCGGAGATCTTGGGGGATGAGCTTCGCATCACCAGGGCCTTCCAGAATTTGCTGGACAATGCTTTGAAATATGGAGGTGAGAGACTGAGCGAGATTCGGATTGGTTACGAGCAAAATAGATCTCATCACATCTTTTCTGTGACTGACAATGGAGGCGGAATCGACCAGGAAGAAGCTGAGAAACTATTCCAGCTATTTCAACGCCTAGAGACCTCGAGCCAGATCGCAGGATCGGGTATGGGACTGGCCATCGTTAAGGAAATTGCGAAAAAGCACCTTGGCGACGTTTGGGTAGAATCTGCTACTGGTATGGGATCTACCTTCTACCTTTCCATTTCAAGAAATTTGGAGTCGATGGATTCAACATCGTTTCAGAGAAAAACTAACAGGGTTGAATAAGAGAGGAGTTCGCCATGCAAATTTTTAAAAAAATCTTGTTTCCCGTGGACCTGTCAGAGGTCTCTCCAAAACTTGTACCCTATGCAAAAGAGATGGCGGCAAAGTTTGACGCGGAGGTCCACCTTCTCTTTGTAGCCAGGATTTTACAGCACTTTACCAGCATCTATGTGCCCCATCCTTCCATCATGAACTTCGAAGGCGAGATTACAAAAGGAGCCGAAAAAAAGCTGCAAGAATTTGTAAAAGAACATTTTGAAAATGGTTCTGGCGCGGCACGGGTTGTCTTGGGAGACCCTGCCGAGGAGATCCTGAGTTATGCAGAGTCTGAAGGGATTGATCTCATCATCATGGGTACTCACGGGAGAAAGGGGATAGAGCGAATATTTTTCGGGAGTGTTGCTGAACGTGTGGTGAAAAAGTCGCAGGTTCCGGTATTGACTGTGAATCCTTACGGTAAAGCCTAGGGGATATACGAGTCTAGATGGAGATTTCCAAAAACCTGCTAATCGGAGGAACTTAGTTGCGCGGCCAAATGGTTATCGAGGCAATTACTGCTTGTAGAGGGATGTTGGGGGAGCGCTTTAAGGCAATCACGTTAAAGGTAAGAACCCCTGTCTGGACTGTGAAGGTAAGATTCATCCTTCTGGCAATTGCAACCTTTGGCTAAATTGAAAGCAAGTACTCCAACTATTGTCTTTTGAATAGACCATTGTAGAAAGGAGACATTGTAATGAACGGGAATCAGGTTGAAGAACTTGCCGTTAACGTCAAGGATCTGGAAACTGTCCTAATCCCTTTGACTGCCGCCCAGTTGCTCTCTGCCTATTATACTCTGCTGTCTTATGCGCGGCAGCAGGGAGACTTGCGGAAGGACGAGGAGATTTTTCATGACTGTTTGAAGGATTTTCGTATGGTAAGTCAGATGCTGGGGCAAGCGTTGGAGGGATTGGAGCCAGAGGCTCTCTATCTAGAGCTCAAGGGCCATATCACCAAGGGTGCTTGACCATGAGTCTATGGTAAATGGTTTGTTGCCGCAGAAGTAACAAAGGGAGCACACGTCCTTAGACTTCGCGATGGGAATGGTATCCCCGTATGGAGCGGCTGGAGACGACGCTAACAGGCCTCCATGCCCCCCTCCCATCCAAGATCGACAGATATCACCCCAGGACAGAAACCTCAGTGAGAAGTGAAGAATCCTTATCCAGAATCCATTTATCCACACCGTAACTGTCTCTTTCTATTCCGTAAAAAATCCTGACAGTTTCACCAATCTTTAAAGTCAAGTACAAACTCGAGCTAGAACAAAAGATTCTTTTATATTAGGTAGTTAACGCAATCCAACATTTCTGCCTTATCTGGCACACGTTATGCTCTTCTCTAAGATTAAAACTACCAACGTAATGAATAAGAAACACAGTTTCGAGAAAGTTCAAAGGAGGATGGTTGGAAAATGGAACCGTTAGATATGCTTGGAATGAGGAAAAGAGGTGAGTTATCTATCGAAGATGCACTCTTGACAATTGCGGTATGTGCTGCCGAATCAGGTAAAAAGGCTGGTTTTGATTACATCCCTCGTATTGTCGCTTTAGCACAAGTAAATCCACTGTTTTCGGAGAAGATTGAAAGCCTCAGAAAAACAATTTATCACCTGGTCAATGCCATAACGGCGGGCGATCAGCAAAAGTTTGTGGATTTAGCCATAAGGTCCTTGCCGTCAGAGCTAAAAGAAAAGGCTTTCACATGGGCTGCTGAGGCGGCGATTGAAAATGGGATCCTGGCGGATGAAAAGAAGCAGTTTCTAGAAAAATTGGCAGCAAAACTGTCAGTTGGTAGCGCTGTGGCGAAGAGGATTATTGGTGTTTAAGCCATACAAAAAAGAACGTTGAGAAGGTATACAGCCGACGAAAAGAGTCCTACTCAGCATGACGAGATTGCAGCATAACAGACTTAAGAAAGGAGTTTGACATGGGTAAATACAGAAGGAAAATTTTGCTGGCAGTGGATGGTTCGGATCAGTCTTTTGAAGCGGTGCGCTATGTAAGTCACCTGTTTCCACCTAACCGAATGGAGGTGGTACTTTTCCATGTGATGAGCAAGATTCCTGAAACCTTTTGGGACATCGAGAAAAACCCTGCATTCAGGCACCAATTAGCTCCTGTGGCAGCCTGGGCAACCCAGCAACAGACGGCGATCCAGGAATTTATGGAAAGATCGAAAGAACTACTTATAGATCAAGGCGTCCAAGAGGAATCCGTGAGTATCAGAATGCAGGAACGACAGGCGGGCATAACCAGAGACATCGTTCGTGAAGCACAAAAAGATTATGACGCGGTGGTCGTAGGACGTTGGGGAGTTAGCAAGTTTAAAGATCTTGTGTGGGGAAGTATTGCCGGCAAACTTGTCGGGCATCTGGTCCACGTCCCCCTTTGGGTGGTGGGAGGCACCCCGCAGGCTGGCAAGGTGCTACTGGCAATGGATGCTTCGGAAGAGGCAACGATAACTGTAGATTACGTTGGAGCCATGCTTGCAGGAACTGATGGGGAGGTCACCCTCTTTCACGTCATGAGAGGTTTTGAGTTCTTATCAGCAGGATACGAAGGCTCATTTGTGACCAACGGAGAGATAGTTGGAGAAGAAGGAATTAATGGAGAATTCCAAAGGGCAGAGGAAACTATGAAAGGTGTTTTCGAAGAAGCGATACATAGGTTTGAAAAAGCAGGCTTAAGTCCTGATCGTGTAAGCACTAGGATCGTTACTGGATCTGCCAGCCGGGCCAAGGCCATTGTTGAGGAGGCCAAGAATGCCGGCTATGGCACCATCGCCGTAGGGCGAAGAGGACTTTCCCGTGTGGAAGAGTTCTTTATGGGTAGGGTAAGCAACAAGGTGGTGCAGCTGGCCAAGGAAATGGCGGTTTGGGTGGTAAGTTGAAAATTGTCTTACTTGACTAAGTCTTGGTTGAGGTGAACGTCATCTGTATAGGCAAAGAACTGGTGGCACTAAGAATTCGGAAATGCCGTCAATAACATTGGATGAAAGGAGAGAGGTATGCTACGAAAGGCCACTTACAAGTTGCGCGTTACCCGGAGAGAGGCTCTGCACGTCCATGACGAAACAGACCACACCCTGATGCTGGTTGAAATGGAGGGTGAACCCATCGAGTATACACCGGGGGCGGCAGGAGAATTTATCTCCCGCCGCAGTGTTAACTTCCATGATCGTATCAAGGGTTCAGGTTCCATGCAGGGCTATGCTATGACCCATTTCCAGTACGGTTCGGTCTATAGCCGCTTCGAAGGTGATCGCGATGGGGGTACTAAAGTCACTACGGGCACTTGGAAGACCTACAGAGGAACAGGTAAGCTGGCCAACATTAAGGGAGAGGGTACATTCAAGGTCACAGTTGGAAAAGCTCCAAATGAGTTCATCCTCGACATGGAGGGTGAGTATGAGCTCTGATTGAGCTCGTTATAGAATTTTTTACAGCGAACTTTTTAAGGCAGTTTAAGCCGGCCGAGAGTTAGGTCCTTTCGTGCCTGGATTCTCGAAAAGCGGGGGAATGTTTCCCCCCGCACACTTGGTTTGCCTACATGATCGGATCCATTTCCAGAGCCGGATGTT
>Ga0209273_10000518_pt1 | contig 47998 bp, 49 predicted proteins | sample tdAd471_FD_187126 | JGI IMG/M metagenome (GOLD analysis project Ga0209273, IMG submission 187126) | Marine sediment microbial communities from the Atlantic coast under amendment with organic carbon and nitrate - tdAd47.1 (SPAdes)... | ecosystem: Environmental > Aquatic > Marine > Coastal >...
ATATTATAATTTTCAAGACATTCTAATAAAACGCCCTTACCAACCATTCCTGTTGTTCCTGTGATTATTACTCGCATACTCTTAATCTAATTCTGCCATTAACACCATTAATTTTTCCCACTTATCTCTCATTTCTATAGCACTAACCCCATGGTTATTACTCATCATTGTAAATGACAACAACTTACCTGATTTTGAAGTAACATATCCTGCATAGCTTCTTACCCTGCTCATGTAACCGCTCTTTGCGTGAATATTATTCTCGGCTTTTGTTCCCTTGCATAGCTTAGCTACAGTACCGCTTACTCCAACAATTGGTAATGACTGGTAGTAATTTTGAAAATTAAAAGTTGAATCTTTGGCAAAGTATGCAAGTAAACTTGCCAATTGTTTTGGTGTAATAGCATTATAACGTGACACACCACTACCATCAACTTGATATAAACCGGAAACATCAATTCCTTTGGAAGCCATATATTCACGTATTAACATTGCTCCACCATATGTAGAGCCATGCCCTTTCACTTTAACGGCAATCATTTTAAGCAGTGTTTCTGCATAAAAGTTTTGACTAACATGATTAGTGTGGTTAACTATACTCAGAAGCGAAGGAGAATAAATGGTGTGAATAGTTTTAAATTCCTTTACTTGATTTAGCTTTCTGATTAACTTTAAGTTACTTCTAACAGCAACAGCAGTATCAGTTACCACAATTCCGTTTTTTCTTAATGCTTTAAGCAAATTATAAGAAACCATTAAAGCAGGATCCGGTGTTTGGCTTTGTACTTGCAAGGAAACTTCGCCTGATGTAGCGTTTCCTCTAATAAATCGGTGATTCATATAAGGTGAACCAGTTACAAAAGCAAAAGTATTTGCTTCAGTACCAATGGCCATCTGGTTATATAATTTCAATCCGGGAACTTCCGGATAGGTAGAATATCTCATACTGTCACCAAAACAACAAGCTTTAATATTATACATATTCTCAGCAAAAGATAACCCACACGCACCTGAACAATAATCACCTTGCATGTCTTCCCATGCCCAACCAGCCGGAACTATGTCAAATTCAAACAATCTATCATCAGCTATGATACTACCATTAATTGTATCAACACCAAGCTTCTTAATTGCCGCTACCCATTTATTTATAACAGCTTCCGGTTCGCAACCTCCAAAAACACTTGAGCCCAAAGTTGGATCGCCTCCTCCTTTAATTACAATGTCTCCATTAAGCTTTTTTTTATCCTTTTTTATTTCTCCGTGATACTGTAAGCGTGTGGAAAAAGAATAGTTTGCACCGAGCAAATCTAACGCTACACCTGTAGTAACAGCTTTCATAACTGAAGCAGGTACAATACTTAAATTTTCATTGTATGATGAAATAACAGAATCACCATCAATAGATTTTAAGCAAAAGCCCCAGGCTGCATTTTTTAATTCCTCTGAATTTTTGAGCGAATCCAAAAAAAGCTGCAACAACTCAAAGGCTGTAGTATCTGTCTTAAATTCTACTACCGATAAAGTATCCTGCTTTTTTGTTGAAGAAGTTGAAATAATCTTGTTAGATTGATTATCTAATTGATTGAATAGGTAAATTGATTGAACTATCAATAAGGCAACTAGACCAAAAATAACCCAATGATACCATTCCAGCTTTTTCATTGATTACTTGAGTTTAACTGTGAAATTACCCACTTTTACATCACCCATTAAATCTTCTAAAGAATAAGTGTATGTGAGTGTTTTTAAATCATCGGAAACATCAACGTTGTTGTTATTAACTTTTTTGATGGTATGTTCCTTAAAATTTACAATTGTTTGAATTTGAATCATTTTGTTGATCTCATCCATCTTATCTACTTCACTTGCCGATTCTTTTAACTTATCATTGTTAGAGCTATGCTCATAAATTAGTTTTTTACCTTTTTGTTTAAATCCCATAAAATCTGATTTTTCAGTAGTTCCACTTTTCTTTAAAAAGTCATTTAATGTTTCTAAATCACTAAAACTAAATTTAATTCCCATAACACTTTCCTCACTAAATAATTGAATATTATCTAATCCGGGAATACTATCAGTTTTCATATCAGAGAAAGGATTTTCTTTAAGGGTATCATCTTTCATAATTTCTTTCATGGCACTATAATCAATAGACATCTTGAAATCACCTGAAAAATCTCTATTAAAAGTGTACTCATTTTTAATAGTACAAGAAATAGACATAACCAAAATAGAGACCACAAATAGCTTTGACAAAAATTTCATTTACTTTTTTTTGTGAAAATACTTCTTTTAAATGAAATGGATGAAAGTAAATTGAATCAAGCTTTTATCTTTACATCGGTATGCAGCATAAATTTAATTCTATTCTCGAAAAATTTGATTCTGATTTGTGGTACTTCTACTTTAAAGTACCTAATGACATTGCAGACAAGCTCATTGACAAAGACCGAAGAGTAATGTGTACCATTAATAATTTGGTTGAATACAGTTGTGCCATAATGCATGGAAGCATGGGAGATTTCTTTATAAATGTGAACAAAGAGCATAGGAAAAAACTAAAAATACAAGAGGGTGATGAAATAGAGGTAACGCTTGTGAAAGATAAGAGCAAATATGGAATGCCTATGCCCGAAGAATTTGAGGAAACCCTATATCAAGACCCTGAAGGCGATAAAATTTTTCATTCACTTACTCCCGGAAAACAACGCACCTTAATTCACATGGTTGGTAAAATAAAGTCCAGTCAAATTAGAATTAATAAAGCTTTAACTATTATTGATTACTTAAAAGAAGTAAGTGGAAATTTAGATTACAAAGAACTAAACGAAGCTTTTAAAAACTCAAGATTTAAATAATAAAAAATGAAAATAGTACGATTAATTGCATTACTAGAAGGCCTGTCACTACTCATACTTGTATTGATTGCTATGCCTATGAAATATTTTTATGATTCTCCACAAATGGTAAAAGTAGTGGGCATGGCTCACGGACTTTTATTTATCATTTACATTATTGCTATTGTAATGGCAAAGTTTGAATACAATTGGAAATGGAAAGATTTTATCATCAGTTTTCTTGGCTCTATTCTCCCTTTTGGATTTGTTTATGTGGATAGAAAAGTATTTTTAAAGTACTAATTTAATTTATTCTTTTCCTCTATCCATTTACTTAGATACTTTGTAGCCTGTAAAGATTGATGTTGTAATATTTGCCCGATAAAATTTGATTGGCGATGATCTTCAATATTTTTAAAAATCACACCAAGCTTATCACCAAATTTATTTTTTATTTCTTCCGAGTTAAATCGCTTGTTTAAAATATTAAACCCGCTTTGTTGAGCAGTTTGATACTCATCTTTTTTCGTATATAATAATACCGAAGCCTTCACAAATTTTTCAATTGAATCTTCAATAAAACCTCCGAACGGAAAATTACCATTTATACCTTCTGCACCAATTGAAGTAGTTACAGAAGGTGTTCCTGATTTTATGGCATCAAAAAGCTTCCCTTTTAATCCTGCACCAAATTGCAATGGAGCCAAGCAAACTCTTGCGTCTTTTAATACTTCGTTAATATTTTCTGCCCACCCTTTTATCAAAAAACCTTCCTTTTCATCATTCATTGTAGCAACTTCGGTAGGAACATAAGCACCATAAATATGAATTTGTGCTTCAGGCAACTGCTTTCTAATTAACGGCCAGATTTTTTTCTTCAAATAAATTACAGCATCTAAATTAGGTGCATGCTGAAAATTGCCCACAGTAATAAAATGCTCTCTCTCTTCAAATGTTGGCAGTCTACCTATTTCTTTTTCATCTAATTTATCTACCATAAAAGGCAAATAGTGCAAAATATCACCAGAAATTTTGAAAGTGTTTTCCAGTAATACCATTTCATATTCAGAAATAATAAGCGATAAATCAGATCTTAAAATGCTCGCTAATTCCCGCTTTGCTACTTCGGTAAATAAGTTTATGTTTTCAAAAGAAGTTTCTGTTTTATAGGCTTTTTCTCTAGCTTTTCTTAAAAAATGTAAGTCCTCCGTATCTAATATTCTGATTGAGTTTGGACAATTCTCAGCTACTCTCCAACCAAACTGCTCTTCTGTTAAAAACCTGTCAAATAAAACAATATAAGGGTTTAGCTCTTTTATATATACATCAAAGCTAGAATCATTTAATTTGATTTCCTTGGTCGAAATTTCCAATGAAGTAAAATCAACGCTTTTATCAGATATAGAAGCCGTACTGGCAAAAGTAATTTTATAACCTTTTGACAAAAAAAAGTCTATCAATTGCATCATTCGAACTCCGGCAGCAGTGGTGGAAGGCTCGGGAAAAGTAAAACCTATAATGAGTAAATTTTTCATTATATCATAGATATTCTTCTAACTCTAACACTCTCAGTGTTTTTTCATCTAACAGATTATTTATTTCGCCAATACGATTAGAAATGGTTTGAATTTTCTCAAAATCATCACTACAGTCCGTCAACTCTGTTTCCAGGTCAGTTTTCTCACTCTCCAATTTTGTAAGTTCTTCATTTAGTTTTTTATACTCAATTTGCTCGGCATAGGTCAACTTCTTTTTTTCAGCAGGAGTTGATTGCTCAACACTATCACTTGCTTTTTCTTCTTTAATAGCTGATTTTTCCTTAGCAATTTCCTTTTCTCTGTATTCTGAATAAGAGCAATAATGGTCAGTTATAACAGCATTTCCTTCAAAAACAAAAAAGTGGTCCACCAGCCTATCCATAAAATACCGGTCGTGAGTCACTAAAATTAAACAGCCGGAAAAACTTTCTAAAAACTCTTCTAACTTTTGTAAAGTCAGTAAATCCAAATCATTGGTAGGCTCATCAAGAATTAAAAAATTAGGATTTTTAATGAGCACCATTAAAAGAGTCAACCGCCTTCTCTCTCCACCACTCAGTTTACTAACAAAACTATATTGCATGTGTGGTGTAAACATAAACTGCTCTAATAATTGAGATGCTGATAATTTACTTCCATCAGCCATTACAATATATTCAGCTACTTCCTTTAAAACCTCTATTACCCTTTTATCTTCCTTAAGCTGTATCCCAAGCTGCGTAAAATGCCCGAAAACAATTGTTTCTCCCACATTTATTTTTCCTGAGTCAGCTTCTTCTTTTCCGGTGATTATATTTAAAAATGTACTTTTCCCAACTCCATTTTTTCCTATAATACCTATTTTCTCTCCTTTTTTAAAAGTGTAGTCAAATCCTTTTAAAATTTCTAAGTCACCGTAACTTTTATAAATCTTTTTAAGTTCAAGGATTTTCCCTCCTATCCTACTCATCTTTACATCCAGCTGAATTTCCTTTTTTACTCTGTTTTGACTAGCTTTTTCTTGAATATCATAAAAGGCATTTATTCTGGATTTTGATTTGGTGGTTCTGGCTTTGGGTGATTTTCGCATCCATTCTAACTCCTTTTTCATTAGTTGCTTTGCCTTACCTAACTCAATATTATATACTTCCTCTCGCTCAGCTCTTTTTTGTAAAAAGTATTCGTAGTTTCCTTTGTGATGGTAAAGCTTCCCGTTTTCAATTTCTAAAATGTGATTACAGACATTATTTAAAAAATACCTGTCATGGGTGACCATTAATAAAGTAATATTCGCTTGTGATAAATGGTCTTCCAGCCACTCAATCATCTCAACATCAAGATGGTTGGTGGGCTCGTCCAAAATTAAAACATCAGGGTTATCAAGTAGCGTAAAGGCTAATGCCAACCTTTTCTTTTGACCACCTGAAAGGTTTTCTATTTTTTGTGATAAATCATGAATAGAGAATTTGCCAAGTGTTTGAGTGATTTTTCGTTCATAATCCCATGCATCAAACTTATCCATATTAGCAGCCGCTAACTCAAATTTCTTTTGATTTTCCTCACTAAAATTTTCTGACTGGAGTTCTAGGGCTTCTTCATATTCATTAATTACTTTAATAATTTCTCTGTTTCCTTCTTTTAAAAACTGGTCAATAGTAAGAGAATCATCTAACTCAGGCTCTTGATTTAAAAAACCTATTCTTATTCCATTTCTTAGCACAACAGAGCCTTCAGTAGGGACATCCTTTCCCACCAAAATTTTAAGTAATGTAGATTTACCGGTTCCATTATTAGCAATTAATGCTGTTTTATCTCCCTTTGATAAGCCAAAGCTTATCCCCTCAAAAAGCATTCTTTCACCATAGGTTTTCGCTAAATTCTCTACACTTATGTAATTCATGGCGCAAAGATAATTTAGTTCTTAATTATTGGTTGATTATTATGAATTAAATGAATAACTATTAAACAGTAACCTAGAAACTTAAAAAGTGTAGTTTTGTGCTGTGATTGAAATAGGAAAAATAAACAACCTTATTGTAAGCAAACATTCTACTCATGGTGTTTACTTAAAAGATGAAGATGCAGAGGAAGAAGTGCTGCTGCCAAATGCTTTTGTTGACAAAAAATTATCGGTAGGTGACGTAATTTCGGTGTTTATCTATAAAGATTCAGAGGATAGGATTGTTGCCACTACTGAAATTCCTAAGCTTTTTTTGGGGCAATTTGAATTACTTAGAATTAAAGATATTACAAAAGTTGGTGCTTTTGCAGATTGGGGATTACAGAAAGACCTTTTAATTCCGTACAGTGAGCAAAAACATGAATTGGAAGTTGGAGAAGAATATATCGTTTATCTATACCTGGATGAGCAAACCAAGAGATTAGTAGGCTCAACAAAAATCAGAAAGCACCTGCAAAAAGAAGATGTAAGATTAACACCGGGTGACGAAGTAAGTTTAATGGCTTTTGATGTTTCAGATTTAGGAGTAAGTGTTATTGTTAATGAAAAGTATTCCGGAATGGTGTATGACGATGAAATTTATGAACCATTAGAATATGGAGAGAAACTAAATGGATATGTTAAAAAAGTAAGACCAGACGGACGACTTGATATTACCTTGCGAAAATTTGGTTATAAAAAGGTGGCAACCGGCTCCGATAAAATTCTTGAAAAGTTACATCAGAACAATGGCTTTTTAAACCTTCATGATAAAAGTTCGCCCGAAGAAATCTCTAACCAATTAAAAATGAGCAAAAAGGTATTCAAAAAGGCCATTGGGGATTTATACAAACGAAAAAAAATAAAAATAGAAAAAGACGGAATTCGATTAATTTCATAAAAAAGCCCTGTATTTCTACAGAGCTTTTTACAAACCTAACTATGAAAAGACACACGGTTTGTGTGTATTTTAAATTACATCTGTCCTTTTATTTCGATGGTAAGAATAATATCATTAGATAACACCATATCTTGCGCTGCAGGCATGTAAGAAACATCGTAATTTTGTCTGTTAAAAGTTAATGTTCCTGTAATGGTTACATTATTTCCATCAACTGCAACATTTACATTTTCCACTTTTTCTTCACCTTCTTTTCCTCTAACGGTTAATTTACCTGTCGCTACATTACCTTCAACAGAGTTAACAACAAAAGAAGCAGTTGGATGATTTGCCACATCAAAAAAGTCAGGAGATTGAAGATGACCAACTAATTGTTCAGGAGTTTTACCTTCCTTTGGGTTATAGTTTTCATCGGTAGGAGTCATTGTTGTCATATCAACGACAAAATTTCCACCGGTTACTTTATCACCTTTCAAGGTTAAACTTGCTTCTTTTAGGTTAATATCACCCTCATGAGAATAAACCCCAAGCATCTCACCTTTCCAGTGAACATTAGATGCCTCTAAATTTACGTTTACTGTTTTTTCAGTTTCTTCAACCACTACTTCAGTCGTATCATTTGAAGTTGTTTCTTCTACTTCTCCACTCCCTCCACATGAAGTTAGTCCAAGCGATGTAGCAAATATTGTAGCTACCATTAATGTTTTTGTTTTCATTTTTTTAGTGTTTTTAAAATTCATGCAGCAAACCTACAAACAATATTTGTTCTAAACAAATTTTGTTTAAAACATTTTTTATTTATTTTTGCAGTATGGCAAGTCAAAGTAAAAACAAACATGAGTTATTAATGGTAGAAATCATTAAGACTTCGGGTTATATTGAAAGAAAGATAACGGAAGTATTAAAGGAATTTGAAATTACCCCTATCCATTATAATATACTTAGAATATTAAAAGGTGCTCATCCTACACCATTATCAGCCGGTGAAATTAAAGAGCGGATGTTGTTCCCAAATCCTGACGTAACAAGATTAATAGATAGAATGATAAAAAGGAATATTGTAGAAAGAAATATATGTGAAAACAACAGAAGAAAGATGGATATTCTTATTACCAAAGAAGGGATTGAATTATTAAGAAAGATATATCCAAAGCTTGAAAAAGCAACCAATTATTTTTTTAGCACTGAGGTTAACGAAACAAATGTAAATACAACAATAAAACACTTAGAAAAAATAAGAAACTCTTTAAAATCATGAGAACAATAAAAGACATAAGAAAAGCAGCTAAAGTAGATATGGGCGGCATACTACTAGACCAAGCATTACCCATAAACGGTATTGATCAAATAGACCCATTTTTATTGGTTCATCACTGGGCTAGTGAATACAAAGGCGGACAAAAACAAAAAAATGTTGGAGTTGGTCCACATCCACACAGAGGATTCTCTCCGGTTACTTTTATATTTAAAGGTGGAGTACATCACAGAGATTCAAAAGGTCATGAAAGTGTGGTAAATGAAGGTGGAACACAATGGATGAACAGCGGAAAAGGACTAATACATAGTGAAAGACCAAGAAAAGATATAGCAGAAAATGGCGGTGAATTTGAAATTATTCAATTTTGGGTAAATGCTCCTTCAAACAAAAAAATGGAGGAACCAAGCTATCAGCCACTTTCTGCCCAAGAAACTCCTACGCTACTTTCAGAAGACAAAAAAGTAAAAATAGGCTTGGTAGCCGGTGAATTAATGGGTAAAAAAGGAAAAATAAATCCGCACTCTGAATTACTAGCATTAAGATTAGAAATTGAAAAAGGTGGTGAAATTAAAATTCCAGTACCAAAAGAATACAACGTATTTGTTTACCAATTAAATGGTAACTCACTTATAAATGAAAAAAATATTAACGATAAAGAATTAGTATTGTTTGAAAATGATAATGAAGATATCATCATTAAAGGAAATGAGAATTCAAGAGCTATTTTATTAGCGGGAAAACCTATTAATGAACCCGTTGCTACATACGGCCCATTTGTAATGAATTCACAAAGTGAAATTGTAAGTGCGTTAAACGATTTTCAGTCGGGAAAAATGGGAACTTTAGTTGAAAAATTTGACTAAATTTTCTCAAAAGAAGTTTTTACACCTTTAATTAAGGCTGAACTAAACCCTTGATGTTCCATTTCATTTAAACCAGCAATTGTACAGCCTTTTGGAGTAGTTACTTTATCTATTTCTTCTTCAGGGTGAGTGTGGTTCTGTATAATGATTTCTGCCGCACCTTTTACCGTTTGAATAGCTATTTCATTTGCTGTTTTAGCATCAAAACCAATTTCTATTCCTGCCTGAACCATTGCGCGAATATACCTTAAGGCAAAAGCAATTCCACATGCACCAAGTACAGTTGCCGCATTCATTAAACTTTCATTAATCAAAATTACTTCGCCAAGTTTTTCTAAAACATTAACTACAGTTTGCTTGTCGCTTTCATTTAAATTAGGAGCTGAATAACAAGTAGCAGACTCATTTATAACGCTTGCGGTATTTGGCATCATGCGAGCAATCTTTGCATCACCTCCAAGAATTTCCATCATTTGATGAATAGTCAAACCACTAACTCCGGACACTATAATATGTTTAGATGAGTCAAAAACCTGTTTTATTTCAGTCAGTACTTCAGCTGCTTTAAATGGTTTTACGGTTAGAAATATAATCGTTGAATTTTTAACAGCAGATAAATTATCATTAGTTACGGTAATGCCTTCTTTTGCTAAATCAGCCAATAACTCAGTTTTATTTCTTGTAACACTAATCAATGATGGTTCCACTCCGGCATTTAACAAACCCCTGGCAATACTTTTACCTAAATTACCGCCACCGATAATTGCAATTTGATTATCCATTTTAAACTATTTTTTTGTGAAATATCTTACTATACGCTAGCCGCTTCTATTTCTCTGTCAACCTTTTTTACTAATCCCTGTAATACTTTGCCGGGACCTACCTCAATAAACGAAGTTGCACCGTCTGCAAGCATTTGCTTAACGGTTTGCGTCCATCTTACAGGTGCAGTTAATTGTGAAATTAGATTTCTCTTTATTTCGTCAGGGCTAGAAACTGCAGAAGCAGTTACATTTTGATAAACCGGACAAATAGGTTGATTAAAATTAACAGAATTAATCGCTTGTTCTAATTCAGCTCTGGCAGGCTCCATTAATGGAGAGTGAAAAGCTCCACCAACAGGTAAAACCAAAGCTCTTTTTGCTCCCGCTTCTTTCATTTTTTCACAGGCAACATTTATCGCATCGATAGCGCCTGAAATAACCAATTGACCGGGACAGTTATAGTTAGCGGCTACAACTATTCCATCAACTTCATTACATATTCTTTCAACAATTTCATCGTCAAGACCTAATACAGCAGCCATTGTTGAAGGCTCTGCCTCACATGCTTTTTGCATTGCTAAAGCCCTTTTAGAAACCAATTGCAATCCATCTTCAAAAGACAAAGTTTTGTTTGCTACTAATGCAGAAAATTCACCTAACGAATGACCCGCAACCATATCAGGTGCAAAGTTTTCAATAGTATTTGCCAGGATAACAGAATGTAAGAAAATAGCCGGTTGAGTTACTTTAGTTTGTTTAAGCTCTTCATCGGTTCCACTAAACATGATGTCAGTTATTCTAAAACCCAAAATATCATTAGCTTTTTCAAACATTTCTTTAGAAACAGCCGAAGAATCATATAATTCTTTACCCATTCCTACAAATTGCGAGCCCTGACCGGGAAATATGTATGCTTTCATTTGTTAAAAAGTTAAGTTAATTAATCTCTACTTCCACCAAAAAGACGAAGTAAAAACAAAAATAGATTGATAAAGTCAAGATACAATGTTAATGCACCCATTAACACTAATTTCCTAGTAGTCTCATCACCAGTTTGCCCTGCTCCTATGTTTTTAAGTTTTTGTACATCATAAGCCGTTAAACCTGTAAATATTAAAACTCCAAGTATTGAAATAATATAATCTAGAGTAGAATTACCTAAAAACCAATTTACCAAACTTGCCAAAATAATTCCTATCAATCCCATATATAAGATTGAACCAAACTTGGTTAAGTCGGTCTTTGTGGTATATCCTAAAAGCGCCATTATACTAAATGTGCCGGCAGTAATAAAAAAAGTAGTGGCTATTGCACTGCCTGTATAAGCCAAAAATATAAAGCTAAAACTAATTCCGTTTACAAAAGAATAAGCAGCAAACAATAAAAACAAAGCAGTATAGGAAAGTCTGTTAAACGCAAAAGACATAATTAGCACAAAAATTAATGGCGCAAACATTACTGCATAGCCTAATATATTTAATCCGCCCTCTTCATTAAACATCGCATTTATAATCGCCTCTTGCCCAGAAGCCCAGTAAGCCACAAAACCCGTAAGCGCTAAAGCTCCGGTCATGTATAAAAATACATTTGACATAAACTTTGTTACTGATGCAGCTTCTTTAATAAAGATATTGTCAATTGGTTGTTGTTCGTTTTGTAAATTCATCGTTTTCTAATTTTAACTACCAAAATATTCACAGTAGTTATTTTCGGTTTCATAAAGTTTTATTGCATGTAGCTCACAATTCCCTAACTCAGGAATATGCTTTTTTAACTCATCCCAAATGGCAATAATTAAATTTTCAGTAGAAGTCATTTTACCCTTCATAAACGGAACATCTAAATTCAAGTTTTTGTGATCGATTACATCACAAATATATTTTTTAATCAACAGACTTAAATCTTTAAGGTTAGCCACAAAACCTGTTTGAGGGTCAGGGTTTCCTTTTACCGTCACATAAAGCGTGTAATTATGTCCGTGCCAATTTGGATTAGCACACTTACCGAAAACTTCATCATTCTTCTCATTACTCCAATCAGGATTATACACCCTGTGTGCGGCATTAAAAGTTTCCCTTCTTGTAATATAAATCATTCTCAAAATTTTACGCAAATATATATTCTATTGAGCAATTTCTTTAGTTGAAATAATATCTTTGTAACAATATTTAAACAAATGATAGTAGTAACAGGTTCAGCAGGGTTTATAAGCAGTTGTTTAATCAGTAAATTAAACGAGCAAGGAATTACTGATTTGGTACTTGTTGATGATTTTTCGAACGATGAAAAAGAAAAAAACTACATTAATAAGAAATATAAGTCGCTAGTCAACAGAGAAAATATTTCTGATTTTTTAGAGAAAAACAAAAGTGAAATTGAATTTATTTTCCACTTAGGCGCAAGAACTGACACCACTGAATTCAACAAAATAATTTTCGACAAACTTAATCTTAACTACAGTAAAATTATTTGGCATTTTTGTACCGAAAATAACATTCCGCTAGTTTATGCATCTTCTGCTGCAACTTACGGAATGGGTGAATTAGGATATGACGACAATCATGAAGTAATTCCAAAACTAAAGCCTTTAAACCCTTACGGAGAATCAAAAAATAATTTTGACAAATGGGTTTTAGAACAAAATGAAACTCCACCTTTTTGGGCAGGCTTAAAGTTCTTTAATGTTTATGGCCCAAATGAATACCACAAAGGCAGAATGGCTTCTGTAGTATTTCACGCATTTAATCAAATAAATAAAACAGGAGAAATGAAGCTATTCGAATCTCATCATCCCGATTATAAAAATGGAGAGCAAAAGCGTGATTTCGTTTATGTAAAAGATGTAACAGAGGTTTGTTGGTTTTTATATAAAAATCAAAACCATAGCGGAATATACAATTTAGGTTCGGGAAAAGCTCGAACTTTTTTAGACTTGGCAAAAGGTGTTTTTAAAGCAATGGGGAAAGAAGAAAATATTTCATTTATCCCCACTCCTATTGATATTAGGGATAAATATCAATATTTCACGGAAGCAAACATGAATAAATTAAAAGCAATTGGATACGACAAGGAGTTTACCAAACTAGAAGTTGGTATTAACGATTACGTAAATAATTACTTATCATTAAATAAAATTTACTAATGAGTTATATTGTAAGTGGTATTCAGCAAATTGGAATTGGTGTAAGTAATGTTCACGAAGCGTTTAAGTGGTATAATAAAAACTTAGGGTTTGATGTTCCTGTTTTTGAAGAGGCTGCTACGGCAGGCTTAATGTTGCCTTATACAGGCGGTGAACCAAGAGACCGACATGCTATTCTTGCCATGAACCTACAAGGCGGAGGAGGATTTGAAATTTGGCAATACACCAGTAAAGTTCCTGAAAAGGCGCAATTTGACATCCAATTAGGTGACTTGGGTATTTTTATATGTAAATTAAAAACACCTGATATTAAAGCAGCGTATAACGATTTAAAAGAAAAAGGAGTTCAGCTTTTAACTGAAATTACTCACTCTCCTGCCGGGTATCAACACTTTTACTTTCAGGGTCTCTTCGGAAATATTTTTGAAGTTATTCCTAGTAAAGTTTGGTTTAATAACATCAATTATAAGATTGGTGGAGTAGCCGGTGCTACAATAGGTGTAAGCGACATGGAAAAAAGCATTGACTTTTATCAAAAAGTATTGGGATTTGACCAAATACTTTCGGATAGTGTTGCACGATTTGATGATTTTAAAAATCTACCGGGTGGAAATGAAACTTACAGAAGAGTAATTTTAACTCACTCAAAGCCAAGAATAGGGAGATTTAACAAGCTTTTAGATGGCGGTACAATTGAATTAGTCCAGTCGAAAGACCGAAGCCCGAAAAAGATTTATGAAAACCGAATGTGGGGAGATTTAGGATATATTCACTTATGCTTTGATGTTATTGGTATGGAGGAATTACGTGAAGCCTGCTCCAAATATGGAAGTCCGTTTACGGTTGATAGCGCCAACTCATTTGATATGGGAGAAGCAGCCGGACACTTCTCTTATATTGAAGCACCTGAAGGAACATTAATTGAATTTGTCGAAACGCATAAAATACCGATTTTCAAAAAGATAGGCTGGTACTTAGACTTACAAAAAAGACCAAAAGAAAAATCATTACCCAACTGGATTTTAAAATCACTAAAGTATATGAGGGTAAAACATAAGTAAAAATTATTTATATTAGCGTATGGAACTCATCGAAAAAGAACAAATTTCGGCCTTACGCTTTCCAAAAGAGGAAGTAGAGTTATCTCCTGAACAAAAGAAAACGTTGCAAAAAGCGATTAATAGAGCCACCTCTCTTGGCAATATCGAACACATAAAATTTAAGATTACCTTTCAAGATGACAAAAGTTTAAAACAAGTTCACACTACAATCTGGGCTGCCAATCCGCAACACATTGTTTTAAAAAAAGGAGTTGTTATTCCTGTAAATAGAATCTTAGATATTAATTAAATCGTCTTTAATCTCTCCTACTTTTTTCCTAAGATAGTTTCTTCTAGTATTTGACCAAATAAGAAAATTTGCGAGTACTTTTTTGTAAGGTTCGAGTATTGCAACGGTAAAGTAACCCAATAATGGTAATGCGAAAAATGTGATTAATCCCACTTTCCATTCAAATATACCTCCTATAAACAAAGCAATAATTGCAGAGTAAATCGGAAAGACAACACTACACAAACCTATTAGAATTGAAGGATAAAACTCTTTTTCCCGAACAATCTTGTTTGTAAGCATTTTTATTACTTGCCAAATTGGATATATGATAATGGCTCCCAAAAAAAACAATGGAAGAAAAAGCAAGCTAAACAAGTCAAGCAGGTTGATTCTATCGTAACTTAACCAACTAAGCTTTAATTTCATCTTTTTTGCAATTCTATTCGCCATTAGTATTTTATGGCTAAACTCCTTGTATTTATCTGAATCGTTCTCATACCAATCATTAATTCTAGCTGATACTTGTTTTTCAATCTTAAAGTTAGTGTCTTTTTCGCTATACCATGGCCACACATTTTCCTTTTTTCGCATTAGGTCAAAAGCTAATTCACAAACATCCTCTGTTTCTTTATGCTTAATTATTACTAAACAATCTTCTAATGCCTGCTGCATATCTTTAGTAAGTTTAAGAATAGCACCAACGGCATCTTTTTCAAATAATTCAATGTATGGTTCTACAGAAACAGGCTCACCAAATTTCATATATACATCCTTCCGAAGTTGAAGTGGGTTAGTGTAATTCAATCCCACAGGAACAAAGCACATGTTTTTTACTTGATGTTTTTGATATGCACCAAAAATCATTCGAGCAGCACCCTTTTTTAATCTTCTTAATCGCTTTTCTTGAATACAATCACCTTCCGGAAAAATTAAAATCAGCTCTTTATTGCTGAGGCAATCGTACATTTTATCAAATGTGGGCTGGTTCATTTCTTCAACCGTCATTTCTTTTCGCTCCTCTGCCGTCATGTCTCTTGGGCGATAAATTGGTGTTTGATTCATCTGCTCAAACATCCAACGTTGAGGCTGTTTTCTAAACACATCACCTCTAGCTAAAAAGTAAAACTTTTCAGGGCGAAACGTAGCCAACAACACAGGGTCTAAAAAAGCACTGCCATGATTTGCAATAAGCATTATTCCTGTATCTTTTGGTAAATTATTATTGATAGCATACCGCTTCCGAAACCAAAATCGAAAAGTAAATTTTAAGATGAATTTTAAAGGATGATACAATACCATTGCGCTGCAAAAATAGTATTAATGATGATTTTACTTAAAATTATTATCATTGTAAAAAGCTCTTTATATGAAAAAACTGTTTTATCCATTTTTGATTTTAGCCATAACAGCATGTAGTGAACCACAAACAGAAAAAGCTAACAATGAAAGCAATAATGACACTATTACTGAAGTTGTTACGGGTAACACTTCTGACATTCAAAGCGTTGATAGTTGTGAAATTAGAAATGCAGAATTTTTAAACTTATTTGAAAAGCTTAATCTAGAAGACTCGCTTTATATTATTACATCAAATGTTATATCTGAAGAAGTGCCATACGAATTTAAAGGAAATTGGATTGGTTTTCATCTATTTAAATACTTTGGAAAAGAAGGACAGGTGAAGTACGAAAATTTTCCGGGTGATATGAAAAAAAACACTGAACAAGGCCTTTTTGCTTGCAAACAACTTCCGTTAGATGAGAACCAAAAACTTTTAATTATAAGAACCCCTTCACAATACGGAGCTTATACGCTTGAGTTTGCAATTTTTAATTGTGATAGCTCTAAAGTTATCAAGCAAATGAAAATAGCTAATAATTCAGGAGAAGGAACTGTGCTGTATGTTAATTCACTTCTAACAAAAACTGAAGAAGGCTACCAACTTAAAATGCGACAAGAATATAAAGATTTAGGCGGTGAAGACCCAGAGTGGGCAAAACGCTTTGTCAGTGATAGCACTATTACTTATGCTGTTAACTCTAATGGCTTTAAAAGAATTGAAGAAAAAAAGACCGATAAAAAAAGTGGTTTTGCAAAAACGATAGACACTGAATTCAAAAAGTATAATCGTTAAGAAATCGTGTAAAACTTTGAATATTACCCATCAAAATAGGTTTCTATATACGTATTGTATTTTTACCTTTGTAGCAAACATTTATTGATGAAAAACTCATTTGAGTGGCTTAAACTATATCTTCAAGGACAGGATGTCTCAAACCTAACTGCTGAAAGTACCGCAAAAGTCTTTACTGACACAGGTCTTGAAGTTGAAGCAATTGAGGAAGTGAGTTCTGTTCCAGGAGGCTTAAAAGGCTTGGTTATTGGTGAAGTGCTTACCAAAGAAAAACACCCTGATGCAGATAGGTTAAACCTTACGACCGTTGATGTGGGTTCAGACAAACCATTAAACATTGTATGTGGCGCAACTAATGTTGAAGTAGGTCAAAAAGTAGTGGTGGCTAAAGTGGGAACAACTATATATCCCACAAATGGAGAGCCTTTTGAAATTAAAAAAGCTAAAATTAGAGGAGAAATTTCTGAAGGAATGATATGTGCTGAAGATGAAATTGGGTTAGGTGAAGGGCATGAAGGAATTATGGTACTTTCTCCTGATGCAAAGGTCGGAACACCTGCTTCAGAATACTTTAAAATTGAAAGTGATACTTCATTTGAAATTGGTCTTACTCCCAATAGAACAGATGCGGTAAGTCATCTAGGTGCTGCCAGAGATTTGGTAGCTGCTTTAAATGTGGCAGGAAAAAATCTTTCGATAAAACTGGAAGAAATTGAACTTCCTAAAGCAAATAACAAACTTCCTATTCAAGTTGAAGTTGAAAATAGTGAAGACAGCCCAAGATATGCGGGAATAGTAGTTAGCAACTTAAAAGTTACAGATTCTCCGGACTGGCTAAAAAACAGATTAACTTCAATTGGCTTAAGTCCTATCAACAATATAGTTGACATTACTAACTATGTGATGCACAGTATAGGACAACCCTTGCACGCCTTTGACTATGACAAAATTAGCGGGCACAAAGTAGTGGTGAAAAAAGCTAATAAAAAAGAAAAATTCATCACACTAGATGGTGTAGAGAGAGAACTTTCATCAGAAGATTTAATGATTTACAATACCGAAAAGCCAATGTGTATGGCCGGAGTTTTTGGTGGCAAAGACTCTGGTGTTTCAACTTCTACAAAAACTGTTTTTATTGAAAGTGCGTTATTTAACCCTGTTGCCATTAGAAAAACATCTAAGAGACATGGCTTGCACACAGATGCTTCTTTTAGGTACGAAAGAGGCGTTGATCCCAACATTACCATTACAGGGCTGAAAATGGCGGCTAAACTAATGATGGATATTGCAGGAGGAGAAATTGCTTCTGAGATTATTGACCATTATCCAAATATAATTGAAAAAGCCAACGTAAAGTTGACCTACGAATACTGCAATAGGTTAATTGGCAATGAAATACCAAAAGAAATTATTAAAAAAATATTAGCAGAGCTAGAATTTGAAATTGTAAAGGAAGAAAACGATGAGTTGGATTTATTGGTTCCCACCTACAGAGTAGATGTTACAAGACCTTGCGATGTGGTAGAGGAAATCATTAGAATTTATGGTTTTAACAACATTACTCTTCCTGAGCAACCTAGATTTTCTATCTCCTACTCTACTCATCCCGACAAAGAAAAAGTAAAAAATACCATTTCAGATTTATTGGTTGGAAAAGGGCTTTCTGAAATTATGAATAACTCTTTAACCAATGGAAAGTATTACGAAGAGGCTAATTCAGTTAACATACTCAATCCTATTAGTAAAGAACTGAATGTATTAAGAAAATCATTATTAGAAGGAGGATTAGAAACTGCCAGATACAACATCAACAGAAAAAATAATGATTTAAAACTGTTTGAATTCGGGAAAACATACCATCAATACGACAATTATCAGGAAACAGAAAGGCTTTCTATTATCCTTACAGGGCTTAAACAAGAGGAATCATGGAAAACACCCGATTCTCCGTCTGACTTTTACTATTTGAAAAGTTTAGTTAATGCTATTTTGGTTAAGACGGGTTTATCAAATTTAAATGTAACTGAAAAAGAGCTAAAGTCTGAAATTTTTGAGTATGGTTTAACGTTAAAAGTTGCCAAAAAACAAGTGGTTGATTTTGGGAAAATCAGTTCCGCTATTTTAAAGAATTTCGACATTAAACAAGAAGTGTATTATGCTGATTTTAATTTTAATACATTACTTGACCTAATTAAAAACACCAACATAAAATATCAACCCATTTCTAAATTTCCTTCTGTAAGAAGAGACCTTTCATTACTACTAAATAATGAGATAAGCTACGAACAATTATGTGAGTTAGCCAAAAAGCAAGGAAAACAAATTTTAAAGGAAATCAACTTGTTTGACTATTATAAAGGAAAGAACATTGATAAAGATAAAAAGTCGTACGCTATGAGTTTTCTGTTTCAAGATGAAACAAAAACGCTTACGGATGAAGAAGTGGATGGCATTATGAAAAATATTATTGATGTATTTAATAAAGAAACAGGAGCAGAATTAAGAGGATAATGTAAAACAAAAGAACTAAACACATGATATCAAGCATCATATTTATTATCATCCTAGGCGCAGCAGGATTTTTATTCTACAAAAACGTTGCTTTTATAAGAAGAAACATCATGCTAGGCAAAAAAATAAAACCAAGTGGAGATTCTTCTGAAAGATGGAAAACAATGATAAAAGTTGCGCTAGGTCAATCAAAGATGACAGCTAGACCAATAGCAGGCTTTCTTCATATTCTTGTTTATGTTGGTTTCGTTATCATCAACATTGAAGTACTTGAAATATTGATAGACGGTATTTTTGGAACGCACCGGATTTTATCTTTTATGGGTGGGTTTTATAATATTTTAATCGGAAGCTTTGAAGTGTTAGCCTTATTGGTAATTGTTGCTTGTGTGATATTTTTGATTAGAAGAAACATACTGAAAATCGGGCGTTTTCATAATCGTGAAATGAAAAAATGGCCTACCACAGATGCTAACTTAATTTTAATATTTGAGATTGCTTTGATGATGGCTTTCTTAAAGATGAATGCTGCCGATCAGGTTCTTCAAGCCAGAGGTGTTGAGCATTATGTAAATGCCGGATCCCATCCTGTCAGTTCTCTTCTAGTTCCTCTATTTGAGTTATACTCTGACTCATTCCTGATTTTTGTTGAAAGAGCCGCCTGGTGGTTTCACATAGTGGGAATTTTAGCATTTATGAATTATCTTCCCTATTCTAAACACTTCCATATCATACTGGCTTTTCCCAACACTTACTATTCTAAACTTGAAAGTAAAACGAAAATCAATAACCTTGAGTCAGTTACAAATGAAGTAAAACTGATGATGGACCCAACTGCCGACCCTTACGCTACTCCGGCTACAGATGCTCCTGTAGAAAAATTCGGAGCTAAAGATGTTACGGATTTAACATTTATTCAATTAATGAATGCATACAGTTGCACCGAATGTGGTAGGTGTACTGCCGAATGTCCTGCCAATATAACGGGCAAAAAACTTTCGCCAAGAAAAATTATGATGGACACCCGTGATAGATTGGAAGAAGTAGGAAAAAAAATTGACAAAAAAGGAAAAGATTTTGACGATGGGAAAGCGCTTTTAGGAGATTATATTTTGGAAGAAGAAATACTGGCCTGTACTACCTGTAATGCTTGTACAGAAGCTTGCCCTGTTAATATTGATCCAGTGTCTATCATTATTGATTTAAGAAGATTTTTAATTATGGAGCAATCAAAAGCTCCTGCCGAATGGACCAATGCGCTTACCAATATTGAAAACAACGGAGCACCTTGGCAATTCTCGCAATCTGACAGACTAAACTGGAAAAACGAAGCATAAAATGGAATTAAAAGAATTAGAAATAGACGGAAAAAAAGTAAGTCCACTTTTAGATGAATCCATCAAAAATTATTTAATTGATATTGACGGAACAGTTGGCGAAGACATTCCAAATGAAGAAGCTCACCGAATGATTGATGCAGAAGTTTATCCTGATGCAATTGAAATTCTTAATGGTTGGTATGAACAAGGTCATATCATTACTTTTTTTACATCAAGAACAGAAGAACACAGAGACGTAACTGAACAATGGTTGAACAAACATGGTTTTAAATATCATGGCTTATTAATGGGAAAGCCAAGAGGCGGAAACTATCATTGGATTGACAATCATATTGTAAGAGCTACACGTTTCAAAGGAAAGTTTACCAATTTAATTGAGAAAGAAGAAAACATTCAAGTATTTGAATCTTAAGATATAATTATGGCAGTAGAAGTAAAAACAATGGCAGAATTAACAGCAGCAGGTCAAAAACCTGATGTGCTGTTTTGGGTGGGTTGTGCAGGAAGCTTTGATGACAGAGCTAAAAAAATCACACTTGCCTTTGCCAAGATTTTAAATCACCTTAACATTAATTTTGCTGTATTAGGCACAGAAGAATCTTGCACAGGTGACCCTGCCAAACGTGCCGGAAACGAATTTTTGTTTCAAATGCAAGCAATGGGAAACATTCAGGTATTGAATGCTTATGAAGTTAAAAATATTGTAACTACTTGCCCACACTGTTTTAATACACTTAAAAACGAATATCCTTCATTAGGTGGAAATTATGACGTACAACATCACACTCAATTCTTACAAAAGCTAATTAATGAAGGAAAACTGAAAATTGAGGGTGGAGAATTCAAAGGAAAGAAAATTACATTTCACGACCCTTGCTACTTAGGCAGGGGAAATGGAGAGTACGAAGCACCTAGAAAACTAATAGAAGAACTAGATGCAGAGTTAGTAGAAATGAAGCGATGCAAATCAAAAGGTTTATGTTGTGGTGCAGGCGGTGGACAAATGTTTAAAGAAGCAGAAAAAGGGGACAAAGAAGTAAACATTGAACGAACAGAAGACGCTTTAGAAATAAAACCGGATGTAATAGCAACAGGTTGCCCTTTTTGCATGACCATGATGACAGATGGCGTTAAACTAAAAGAAAAAGAGCACGAAGTAAAAGTGTTTGACTTAGCTGAACTACTAGCAAAAGGAATATAACTATGAATTTACCCGATTCAACCAGACTGTGGATTTACCAAAGCAACAGAGTGCTTAACGATTATGAGGTAGATGAAATAAAGAGCGAAGCAGAAGAGTTTATTTCTACTTGGCAAAGTCACGGAACCGATTTAGTCGCAAATTTTGATTTGTTGCATAACACTTTCCTAATCTTTTTTGTAAATCAAGAATACTGTAATGCTTCGGGATGCTCCATTGATAAGTCTGTCAACTTTATTAAAAAAATAGAGGAAAAGTACGGCTTAGATTTATTTGACCGAATGAACCTTGCCTTTGAAAAAGACGGAAAAATAGAATTTATAAAATTTCCGCAACTAGAAAGTAGATTAACAGAAGGCAAGCTTAATGCCGACAGCACATTTTACGACAACTCCATTACCAACTACAAAGAGTTTAAAGACAGCTGGAAAACCACTATTAAAGATAGTTGGGTAGCCGCAAGGGTCTTAAACAAGACTACATAAACTTCTCCATAATTTTTCTGCTAACACCTGTGTTAGAGAAACCACCATCATGGAAAAGGTTTTGCATAGTTACATACTTGGTTAAGTCTGAGAACATAGAAATACAGTAGTTAGCACAATCTAATGCCGGTGCATTGCCTAAAGGTGACATATCTTCTGCATAATTAAAGAAAGCATCAAAACCTTTTACTCCGCTTCCTGCCGTTGTCATAGTTGGTGATTGAGAAATGGTATTCACTCTCACTTTCTTTTGTTCGCCAAAATGATAGCCAAAACTTCTGGCATAAGACTCTAACAATGCTTTTGCTTCTGCCATGTCATTATAATCAGGAAATACTCTTTGAGCTGCTATGTAAGTTAAAGCTAGTATTGAGCCCCAATCATTCATCGCATCTTTTTTCATTAAGGTTTGCATTAATTTATGAAAAGATACTGATGAAATATCATAGGTTTTTTGAAGAAAATTATAATCTAAATCGGTATAGCCTCTACCCTTTCTCACGTTTAATGACATTCCGATGGAATGTAACACAAAATCAATTTTGCCACCTAAATGCTCTTGAGACTCATCCACTAATTTTTCTAAATCTTCTACAGAAGTTGCATCAGCACCAATTACTTTAGTATTTCCACACTTCTCTGCCAACTTATTTATCTCTCCCATTCTTAATGCGATTGGGGCATTGGTTAACACAATACTTGCACCTTCCTCATGAGCTCTTTCTGCTACTTTCCAGGCAATAGATTGGTCGTTTAAAGCTCCAAATACAATTCCTCTTTTTCCTTTTAATAATCCGTATGACATAACTGTTTATTTTATTAGTGTCCAAATATAAAAAAAGAGTTAAGAAATAAATTCCTAACTCTTCACCTAAAACTAAATTAAAAATTATTGGTTCGCTTCTTCTCGCTTTTTGTAGTCATTCATAAAGCTCTTAATGGCAGAAGCTTCTCTTTCGTACTTACCTTTACCTATTAAATTTACTTGATCTAAGGCAGTATAAGCTTTATTGTATTCTCCCATCCACATGTAAGCCTCAGCTAAATTTAAATAAGCTACAGATGCCACATTTGCATTAATTCTGGCCTTTCTGTTTTCAACATCTGCTTGCTGAAGAGCTGTTTCCCATTCCTTAACAGCTTTGTTTAAGCTTTCTTTATAGGTATCATCTCCTGAATTTAAACGTCTATATCCGTCTTTGGCAGCAATAAAAGCTCTTTCAAAATCATCATAGCCATGTTTTTTTTCTTTTACTGAAAAAACATCCACATTATATGTTCTTGGAGAGTAGCCATACTTATCATTTAGCATAATGTTTATAGTAGTTAAGTTTTGATTGGTAGTTGTTTGGTCTAAGTCGCCCAAAAACTTATTTTGGCTAGCTGTCCAGTAAACATCTAATGCAGCTTGAGACTCAAATAAATCAGTAGTTGCGGTTTTAAATGCATTAAACTCTGTTAAATTATCTTCATAAACAACTGTATTATCAATTCCAATTACTTTTAATGACATCGGATGTTTATTTTGAATTTCGTACTGATAGTAAGGAACCTTAGTTACACTTCCATCTTTTTGTTTAATACTTTTTTCGGTGATTTTCAGCGTTGGCTTGCTATATTGAAAACCCAACAATATCACTTCTACCTTTATATTGCTGTCAGGAGCAAGTGTTTTATTAAAGCCGTCAATTTCTAAGCGAGTAGTAATTTCTGCAGGAGTATAAACTCTTGCTATATAAGTTGTAGTGGCTACCGGCTCGGGAGGACAAGGTTGTTTTGTTGGAGGATCCATATACTTCCCTTTTTCAATGTAAGATTGATAAACCTTCCAGGCAGCCTGATATTCCGATTCAATTTTATTACACTGAATTTTCCATTCAGCCATTGCTTTATTATGTTGTTGTGCCTCTAACTGCTGTTGTTGCTTAATAGCTTCTTCATAAGCGATGGTAGCTTTTGGAAAGAAAAGTCTTTCATTTGTTTTAAGAGGTGTAAGTGGTAATCGGGTATATTTTACCGACATATTTTCATCATATATCTTTTGTGCGGATATACATGAATAAAACATGAATGATAAAACAGAGAAGTAAAGTATTTTTTTCATAATTAAGATTTTGTGCTCAGTTTTCAAACTTTGTACCAAATTAAAAAAAGCTACCCATTTGAGTAGCTTTTTAAGAAAACTTTAACAGTTTATTTTATTAAGTAATAAATATTAGTTAACCATTTAGCGGTATCTGGCTCCATACCCGGGTCAGTTACATATTCTTCAATTACCAGCTCATTTAACTCTAAACCTTTTTCTTTCATATAAGCATCCATTGCATAATGAGCTTCAGCAGAGCCTTCGTAAGCACCATAGTATGCAATATGTAATGCTTTTGAAGGAGCAACATTAATTTTTTCAAAACCCTCTAACTCTTTATCTTCAGAAACAGGTATTGCTGCAGCCATAAATGCTTTCATATTAGCCTCATCCCACATGTAGTATATTCCACTAGGTGCTCCTGCCATTTCTCTATTATTTTGTCCTAAAGTAGTAGCTATAGCGCCAAAGTTAGTTCCAAAAAATTCTGCCATTTCAGCAAATTTTACGGTATCCTTTTTTCCGATAAATATTTTTCCTGCGTACTCCATTTCAATAATATCATAAGTAGGCTTAGCATTGGCAGCAGCCTCTTCGCTCATTGTCTTTAGCATAGCTAGGCCTTTTTCAAAGTCAGGTCCAATGGCAGCATCCATATCCATAAAAAGCATAAATATTCTCGACATAAAACCATTTTCTCCTTTAAATCCCCAAGTCACTTTAGAACCATTTTCAGTTTCTTCCACCACAACATAAGCATCACTTTCTGACTCATATGGTTTAACAAAACGAAGTTTAGTGTCAATTCTTCCATCAGCAACAGCAATAATTTCCTGTGAGCCTTCTCCTACATTTTCATTAGTTGATGACCATTTAGTAATTGATCCAACTTCTCCTTTATTTCCTTCAAAAGATTTTGTCATAGTGGTATCATAGGCATTCCATGGAGACCAAGCGTCCATCGCTTCCAGGCTTCCTACATTCTCCCATACAATTCCCTTTGGAGCATTGATTTCTACAGAACGACTAACATCGTAAGATTTAGGGCCGATAAAACTTAGTATAACAGCCACAACTACAAGAGCTATAATTACTCCTATAAATATTTTTAAAGCTTTCATTTTTAGATAGTTTTAGGTTTGTGTGTGGCGAAAATATAAAATATTCACCGACCAACAATATTGTTAAACCAAATAGTTCATTTAATTTAGCACAGAGTTTTAAAAGAATGAAGAATCAGTTACAACTTCCTTTTTGGTTAATTACCCTAACCACTATTGTTAGCTTAGTTGGTTATATACTTATTCAGGACGGTATGTTTATGGATGCCATGTTATATACATCTGTCGCCAAGAATCTTGGAAATGGAATTGGCACCTTCTGGTTTCCAAAGTTTAGTGAATACGGTTTAGCCGGGCTTTATACTTTTCATGAGCATCCTCCACTCACATTTGGCATACAATCGTTGTTTTACAAGGTACTAGGAAATAGTATGTATACCGAAAGAATTTATACTTTTTTGGCTTGTCTTTTTACCGCCTTCCTAATTCATGAAACCTGGAAGTTAGTTACTAAAAATCAACTTTCTTCTAACATTAGTTGGCTACCTATTTTTTTCTGGATAATTATTCCTGTTTGTTTCTGGTCGTATCAAAATAATATGCAAGAAAACACTATGGGTATTTTTACCCTATTGGCTGTTTATTTCTCTGTAAAGGGAATGCTTACCAAAGAAAAAATCATCTTTAATACTATCCTTTCCGGAATATTTATTTTTTGTGCGTCACTATGTAAGGGTGTTCCAGGGCTTTTTCCGTTAGGGGTTATTGGCTTTTACTGGCTGGTATTTCGAGACTTTAGTTTTGGTAAAGCCTTTATATATACACTTCTGCTAATAGCTGTTCCTGTTGCCATTTATTCTTTACTAATGCTTCACCCTGTTGCTAATGAGAGTTTAACAACTTACGTTCAACTTCGTTTAATGAAACGAGTGGAAGCTGCACACACCGTTGACAGTCATTTTTGGGTAGTAGGAAGACTTTTTAGTGAACTTCTGCCAGTAATTATTCCGGTTATTATTTTTCTTGTCATTTTTAGAATTAAAAAAATAAGTCAAACTCATTTTAGTAATCATAACAAACTGGTTATTTTGTTCTGCTTGATTGGAGCCAGTGGTTCTTTAGCTCTAATGCTTACTAAAGTTCAAAAAGGGTTTTACTTTGTTCACTCTCTACCATTTTGGGCAATCGGGCTATCTCTTTTTATTGCTCCTGGAATTGCGTTGCTGGTGTATAAGATTAACACTAAATCAGCAGGTTTTAAAGCTTTTAAAGTAGTATCTGCCCTATTGCTAGTTACAAGTTTAATTGTAGTAAGTATGCAAAAAGGAAAGACCAGTAGAAATGCTGATATTTTGCATGATGTATATCTGTTCGGAGAAATTATACCTTCTCATAGTACTATCAATATGAGTGAAGAAATGCAAGACTCATGGGATTTACAGTGTTATTTAATCCGTTATTTTAATATTTCTATTGACCAGTCTAACAATCAAAGAGAGTATTACATTATTGAAAAGAATCTAGATTTTCCTAGACCAAACACTTACGAAAAACTGCCTTTAGAAACGGAAAGATATTATTTATATAAACGAATTGATTAAATATACCCCTCTTCTATTCCCTGAATAATATCTTCAATTATTCTATCTTCTTCAATATTTTCAGGGTCAAACTCCATTTTTAAGTCATTGCCGAATAAACGAGCTAAAGATTGCCAGAAGAATGCAGAAAAAGCACCTCTTAACTCTTTTACTAATTCATAAGAAGTGTCGCCTGTTTCCCTATCGATTAAGCGAATAAGAATACGCCCTTGAGAAACGGTTAAATCACGCATTTGGTCTCCAAACTCAGCCATCAGTTCTTTTTCCACTTTTTTCATAAAAGCCTTTTGCTTGGTTTCAGACTTTATTTGTGCCAATTCCTCATTATATTCCCTTAGTCTTTCACCCGCCAACTTAGCATAAGGATAAAGCTTTTTTACATGATACTTTAAATAAGCATATCGCTTATCCATCCTCTTATTTCCGTAGGGTTTTTTATCAATTACCTCATAAGGTGCAATGTAATACGCATAAACCGTATCTTCGCCTTCAACTTTAAGAGCAACATACACTTCAGAATTTTCTTCATGTTGTGCATATAAAGAGCACGCAAAAAGGGTAAATAGTAGTATGAGTGTGTGTCTAAACATTATTATATATCAAGTCAAACTAATTAGTCTTACGTAAAGAGTTACAAAATTGTTGTATTAATATGTTAAAAATAGTTAACAAAGCTTGGTCAAAAAGTCAGATTTACAATTTATTAGAGTCCAAAGTTAACGAATTCAATCAAACATCATTTATTGAATTAGACCCAATTTCTGTGCCACACCTCTTTACAAAAAAGGAAGATATAGAAATTGCAGGTTTTTTTGCAGCAAGCTTTGCATGGGGGCAGCGAACAACAATTATCAATAAATCAAAAGAGTTAATGAATTTAATGGACATGCAGCCACATGACTTTATCATTAATCATTCTGATAAGGATTTAAAAACCTTACTAAAATTTAAACATCGAACTTTTAATAATGATGATTTACTTTTTTTCATTCAATCCCTAAAAAACATTTATAATACTGGCGGATTGGAAAAGGCATTCAATACTAAAAAAACTACAAAAGAAGCTATTGATAATTTTAGAACTACTTTTTTTAAAACAGAACATTTAAAAAGAAGTGAAAAGCATGTTTCAAGCCCTACTCAAGGTTCCGCAGCTAAAAGATTAAATATGTTTTTGAGGTGGATGGTTCGTAAAGATGAAAACGGAGTGGATTTTGGAATTTGGAAAAACATTAAAGCAGCAGAATTAATGTGCCCTTTAGATGTTCACTCAGGTAATGTAGCCAGAAAATTAGGTTTATTAAATTCGCAAGCAAATAATTGGAAAAGTGTAGAAGAACTAACCAACAACCTTAAAAGGTTTGATAAATCCGATCCGGTAAAATATGATTTTGCGTTATTCGGACTAGGTGTAAATGACAAAGAAAAGCTATGGAAGATTTAGCACATTTAAAAAAGCTTGAGAACATGTACAATCAAGCACCTGTTAATGCTCTTTTTAAACCTTTCATACAAATATTGAAAGGGCAATGTGTTATTTCAATTGAGGTAAACCCTCAACATTTCCATGCTGCAAAAGCACTACATGGATCTGTTTACTTTAAGATGTTGGATGATGCCGCTTATTTTGCGTGTTCATCACATAACAAAGAAGTTTTCTTGCTCACAAAAACTTTTCAGATTGAATTTAAAAGACCTATCACACAAGGAAAAATAACCGCAAAAGGTATCGTAACACAAAACAACAACAACGAAAACTTTATGGCAAAAGCAGAGTTATTTAACGAAGATGGAAAAATAGTTGCGTTTGGCGAAGGTCAATTTGTAAAATCAAAAATTCCATTAAATAGTGAACTGGGATATTTATGAAAAGTTCTTTTCAGCAAATAGATATAGGAAACAACATAAAACTAGGGGTTAAAAAAATCAATAAAAATCAACCTCACAAACCTATTTTGTTATTTCTGCATGAAGGATTGGGTAGCACAGAACAATGGAAAGACTTTCCTGAAAATTTATGTAACGCAGTAAATTTAGACGGAATTGTATTTGACCGATATGGATACGGAACCTCTTCCCCACTAAAAGAAAAGCGACCAACTAATTATTTAAATATTGAAGGTGAAAAAAATCTACCTCTTTTAATTAATCAATTAAACTTAAACCAATCGGTTATTCTTATTGGACATTCAGATGGTGGAAGTATTGCATTAGTTTACGCATCCACTCAACCCAAGAATTTAATAGGATGTATTACAATTGCAGCTCACGTTTTTGTAGAACAAATAAGTGTTGACGGAATTAAAGCTTTCACAAAACTGTATGAAGAAAATGTAAAACTCCAAAATGCTTTAAAAAAATATCACGGAGAAAAAATCAACAGCATTTTTTATGGTTGGTCTGACACTTGGCAAACTGCTGAATTTAAAAAATGGAACATTGAAGCTCTATTAAAAAAAATAAATTGTCCGATATTGGCACTACAAGGAAGAGACGATGAGTACGGAACAGAAAAACAAGTCAAAAGCATTTGCAAAAACGTTAATGGACATTGCAAGTATGTCATGATTGAAAATGCAGCACATTCTCCTCACCAAGATAAGCCCGAAGAAGTTTTAGAAGAGATAAAACAATTTATAAGTAATATCGTTACTTTTGCAACACAATGAAAAGCTTATTTAGTTTAATATTCATTTTATATTTTGGAGTGCTGTCTGCACAAGACTATGGCCCGTCACCCAATCCAACTAGCAACACAGGTAGAAATCAAAAACCAAGTTTTGCTGAGCGACTTTATTACGGAGGCAACGTTCAACTGCAGTTTGGAACTTATACCGTAGTGGGTATATCTCCATTAATAGGTTATAAAATAACTGAACAACTTTCAGTTGGTGTTACTCCTTCTTACACTTATTTTCGAGATAACTTTTATAGAATCGGATATTCAGTTTATGGTGGCAGTGTTTTTTCACGATACTTTGTTATTGAGGATTTATTTCTTCATGCAGAATACGAAAGGCTTTATTATCCTGTAATTGCAGGAACAGGAAATACCAGTAAATTTTATGCAGATAGAGCTCTTGTTGGCGGAGGTTATGTTATGCGCTTTAGTGATAACGCAGGTTTCTTTCTAATGGGTATGTACGACTTACTTTGGAAACAACAAAGCTCATTTTACTTAAGTCCTTTTGTCTTTAGAGGTGGTTTTGTTATTGGTATTTAATCATTTATAAATTTCTTTTTTCTAGCCTGATTGAATTTCGTAATTTCGTAGATGAAACTGCAATTTATTTAGACTAATTACAATGAGAAAACTTTTATTGGCTTGTTTTGCCATACATACCATATTTTATTCTTATTCACAATCAGAGGATAAACTACCAGATAATCCACAACAAGTTTACTTTAATAATACCTACCAAAAATACCAAGATGTTCCTAAAGGAATATTAGAAGCAATAGCTTTTACACAAACCCGATTTGAGTTTTTAGATGGAACGCAAGAAAAAAGCTGTATAGGACTTCCCACTGCTTATACTTCCTTTGGGTTAATAAAAAACGGGCAAGGCTATTTTAAAAATACCTTGGCTTATGTTTCAATGAAGTCAGGAATTTCAGAAAATGTCATTCTTTCTAACCCGCAAAAAGCAGCTGATGCCTACGCTAAGGCATACACAGCCATAAAAAATGAGTTAGGCATTACCTCTAATCATCCTCAAGACCATATTCCTATTTTGGTAGCTTTAAGCGAAATACCTTATACAAAAATAGAAAGTGAATATGCGCTTCAATCTCATTTATATGCAGTTTACAGTTTTTTAGATGACCCTAATAATCAAAATAAGTATGGCTTTCCTGATTATAATTTAGATTTTGGGCAACTCTTTGGTGGAAATCTTGCCGTTCTTTCCGCACCTTATGTAAAAATGACACCCAACGGAATTTACAATCAACAAGGAAACCACTTTAACTCCGGTGGGCTAAAGTCACCCGACTATCCTCCTGCTATTTGGGATCCTGCTCCATCTTGCAATTATAGCACAAGAGGCACCGCAGTTACTCATGTTACCATACATACTGTTCAGGGAACTTATGCAGGCGCTATTTCATGGAGTAAAAACTGCTCTTCTAATGTGTCATACCATTATGTTATTCGTTCTTCTGATGGTCAAATTACGCAAATGGTTTATGAAAGTATTAAAGCATGGCATGTGGGTTCAGCAAACCCATATACAATTGGCTACGAACATGAAGGATATGTTAGTAACCCTGCTTGGTACACTACCGCTATGTACAATGCTTCGGCAGCTTTATCGTTAGATGTAACTCAAAATGCCACTTACGGAATGTCGCCTTTAAGAACCTATTACGGTCCGGCTACTTCAGGCACCAACACCTTAGGAAGTTGTACAAAAATTAAAGGTCACCAGCATTATCCAAATCAAAGTCACACAGACCCTGGTATTAACTGGGATTGGGAAAGATATTATCGGTTAATAAACGGAACACCTACACCAACCACTTTAACTGCTAGCTCAGGAAATTTTTATGATAGCGGTGGTAATACAGGAAATTATGGAAATGATGAAAGAATATTAACGCTAATATCGCCAACAGGAGCAAACTCAGTTACACTAAACTTTACCACTTTTGATTTAGAAACTAATTACGACTATTTATTCATCTATGACGGAAACAATGTAAACGCACCGCTTATTGGCAAATACACCGGCACCAACAGTCCGGGAACAATTACCAGTAGTGGCGGAAGTCTATTAATAGAATTCCGTTCTGATTGTGGTGTTACAAATCCCGGTTGGGCTGCTAGCTGGACAAGCTCCGGAACGCCAAACAATCCGGCAGATACTGTTGCACCAACCTCTTCAATTTCAGTAGCAGGAAACTGGCAAACCCAAGATTTTAATTCAAGCTTTACAGATGCTGACGTAGGTAAAGGCGTTTATCAACGCTTTTATCAAGTTATTCATAACAACAATATTGACTGGAGAGCCAATGCTAATAATGGCTTTTTTAGCGATAATTTTAATGGCACTACTATTCATCCTGATTGGACAAGTGTTACCGGAACATGGATTAATAACAGCGGTTTTTTAGAGCAAACAGATGAAAATTTAGGAAACACTAACATTTATGCTAATCTAAACCAAGATTCGGCTAGTGGATATTTATACCATTGGTCAGGAAATATTTCAGGAACGGGCTCATCCAGAAGAGCAGGCTTTCATTTTATGTGTGACTCAGCACAATTAACTAACAGAGGAAACTCCTATTTTGTTTGGTTTAGAGTTGACGACAATAAAATTCAAATTTATAAAGTGGTAAACGATGTATTTTCGTTAATGTCTGATTTACCTTTTACTTACAGTGCAAATCAGTGGTATGATGTTAAAGTAACTTTTAGTAAAACATCAGGTGAAATAGATGTTTATCTTAACAATTCTTGGGCATCCGGATGGGTTGACCCTTCTCCACACACCAAAGGAAATAGCATTTCTTTCCGGTCAGGAAATGCAAAATACACGGTTAACAATATGAAAGTATATAAAACCAGAGGAACAAGTAAAACTATTTCTATTGGCTCAGCTCCTAACGATGACGTGCCTTATGAGAATTACGACCCATACACTCCTTCTTGTAGAATTAAATCAATTGTAACTGACTCAGTCAAAAATATCTCAAACATCTTTTCTTACGATGTTAATATTGATTGGACATCACCTTCCGCAATTGATACGATAAATGACGGAATATCAAATGATATTGCAACTACTTATATTCAAGGACAACTTTCTGCGAATTGGTCAAGTTCAGTTGATACTAACTCTGCAATAGGTGGTTACCATTACTCAATTGGAACTTCTCCGTTAGACACAAGTATTGTGGGCTGGACTTATAACTGGGCAATTAAAAACTTTACACACACCGGACTTACTTTAGTTCATGGACAAACCTATTATGTAAATGTAAGAGCAGAAAACGGAGCAGGTTTACTAGGGCCGATTATTTCTTCTAACGGTCAAACATTTGACTCTACTTCAACAGGAATTGATGAATATGTTACTAACTACAAGGTTTATCCTAATCCAGCTAAGAATAACATTATCATAGAAAAAGATAATCTTGACAAGCTTTCGTTACAGCTATTTGACATGAACGGAAAGCTGGTTTTAATCAATGAATTATTTGACAAAAAGTCAGTTGTAGATATTAGCTCTATTTCAAAAGGAGTTTACCAACTAAAGTTGACCAGCAATAAAAATGTAGATATCAGAAAAATTGTGAAGCAATAATCTGTTTATTTTATAAATAGAGCTTGGCTACACGCTTAAAATTTAAAACTATTTTGAAATGTTATTTTTGTAAAAAATTACAAAGATGAGAGAGATTTTAAGCAAACAATATTATTTAAACACAGTTGAAGACTGGCTAATTGCAGCCATATATATTGCGGGAGGAGTAGTTGTAGCCAAATTTCTTTATTGGGTAATCGGTAAAACGGTAAAAAAAGCTACCGAAAAAACCAAAACAAGGCTTGATGATATTTTGATTGACATGTTGGAAGAACCCATCATTTTTGCAATAGCAATTTTTGGGTTTTATCTGGGGATGGAGAGCCTAAATAAAACTCCCGGTGTTACCGATTTTATTCACAAAGTCTATCATGTTCTCATCATTGTTAATGCAACTTGGTTAATCGTAAGAGTTATCAATGCCTTGGTGGAGGAATACCTTGTTCCTATGAGTCAGAAAACGGAAAGTGATTTAGACGACCATCTTCTCCCTGTCATCAAAAAAGTAGTAACCATTGGAATATGGAGTGTTGGAATTATTGTAGCCTTAAACAATGCAGGCTATGATGTTGCAGCACTTATTGCAGGGCTTGGTATTGGAGGTATTGCCTTAGCAATGGCAGCTAAAAATTTTGTAGAAAACATCTTTGGTGGAATTACTGTTTTTACCGATAAACCTTTCTTGATTAAAGATAGAATTAAAATAAACGGGTTTGATGGTGTTGTGGAAGACATAGGAATAAGAAGTACCAAAATTAGAACACTGGAAGGAAGACTGGTTACAATTCCCAACTTCTTTTTTATAGGGAATGCAGTAGAAAACGTAAGTTCTGAACCAACAAGAAAAGTAGTTTTAGAGTTAGGATTAACTTATGACACCTCTCCTGAGCAAATGGGAAAAGCCATGCAGCTGCTTAAAGAAATTGCCAACAGCCATAGTGATTTAATAACAGAAGAAACACTTATATCGTTTACCACTTTCGGAGATTTCTCACTTGGAATTACTTTCATCTACTACATTAAAAAAGAGGCTGATATTTTTAATACCCAAAGCGTAATGAATACGGATATATTAGCTAAGTTTAATGAAGCCGGATTGGAATTTGCCTTCCCAACACAAACCCTTTATAACATTAAACAAGATGTAAAAGCTTGAAAAAATGCTTGACATATTTGTTCGTATTAGCTGTCAATACAGTTTTTGGACAAATCAATCATTTTACTGAATTTAAACAGGCACTAAAAAATGCCGATAAAGCTTACTTCTTAGAAAGCGAAGTAGAAGATTTAAACAAATCTATTCACAAAATAAACAAGCTAGAATACCTTCAAACACTTGTTTTAAAAGACAATTACCTTACTGCTTTACCAAAAGAAATTGAGGGTTTAAAAAGTCTCATCAAGCTTGATATAAACAAAAACCCCATTAGCTATATCCCTACTGAAATTGGCTACATGAAAAGCCTAATGTATTTATCGTTAAGTGATACAAAACTGGATTCATTGCCCTCAAGCATAGGTTATTTAAAAAATTTGAAGACAATAAACATTGTTGACAACACTTCGGATAGCTTTAAAATTCCTCAAAGCATAACCAAGCTGCAAAACCTTTCACAATTACATATCGAAAATACTAACTTGGTATTGCCGCAAAACCTTAACGGCTTTCCTTCACTAAAAAAGTTGAAGTTCTATAATTGCAAACTAACTACTATCCTAGAGGGAATTAGCAGCATGAGCCAATTAACCCATCTTACGCTAGACAATAATGAGCTCACAGTTTTTCCTGAAGAAATAACGAAATTATACAACCTAGAGCATCTCTCCTTACGAAATAATAAACTGGAAAAGATAAACGAAAATATTTCAAATCTGACTAAACTTCGCTACCTAGATTTAAGAGGAAACAATATTAGCGATTACCAGCTAGATATTTTAAAAGCACTTCTTCCTAATTGTGATATCATTGTAAAATAAATTTCAATTAATGAAATGGTGTTGCTACATATTATTCTCCTGTATTTGTCTGATTAGCAAAGCACAAGAAGACACTCTACCTGTATTTAAAATCTACTATATCCAAAACCTCACGACCCATATCGACCAATATATTTTTCCCGTTGATACAGGCATTACGTATTGGGAAAACGGTAATAAAAGTATTGAAGTAGTGGAAATAAACGACTCGGTGAGAATACACAAAGAATACTTTGAAAGCGGCAATTTAAAGTTAGAAGCCACCATACTTAAACAGTTTCATAGAGATACGTTTAATACTTACGGAGATTATTATAACGAAGTAATTAATAAAGATACTTCTATCATCCAGGTGGTGGAGTGGAATGAAGACCTATTGCATGGCGATTACAAACAGTATGATGATAGTAAAAATAGCTTCCCCACTATTAAAGGAAGATTTTATTATAACAGCAAAAAAGGAGAATGGGAAGAAAAAGTGGGTGAAGAAATATATGTAGTAAACTTTAACAACAACTCAGAAATAGACGGAGAATTTACTGTTTATTACGCATTTGACAATGAACCTATTTTCCCGAAGATAAAAGGGCAATACACCGTGATTGAAGTTCCGTATCGTTTTGAAGAAATTAACTACGACACCGGTGAGTGGGAAACATTTGAGGGAATAGAAAGAAAATCAATGAAAACAGGTGTATGGTTTTACTATGATAAAAACGTACAGCTTTCTAAGTCTGTCGATTACAACAAAAAGTAAGCCTACAAGCGCATACCCACCACACACACATCATCTACCTGCTCGTACTCTCCTTTCCACTTATCAAAGGTATCTTCAAGTATTTGTTTTTGTTGAGACATTGATTTAGTGTATATCTCCAGTAATTTTTCCTTAAACGAACTTTGTTTGTACTTCTTCCCTTTTTCTCCGCCAAATTGGTCAGCATAACCATCAGAAAAAAGATACACGCAGTCACTCTTTTTAAATTGAATACTATGATTGGTAAAAGGAGTCATCTTATGAGAAAACCCTATAGGCTGTTTGTCTGCTTTAGTGATGATTAATTCTCCGTTAGAAATAACAAAAAGTGGATTATTAGCCCCTGACCATTGCAATTCATTCGTTTTTAAATTCAAACACAACAATGAAATATCCATTCCGTCTTTGCTTTCACCATCAGCACCGGTTTGTGAAAGTTCTTTAATAAATCTACTGCGTAAATCGTCTAAAATTTCTGCCGGAGAAAGCAGTTTATCTACCGCATTTATCTCATTTAAAAAACTGGTTCCCAACATGGTTAGAAAAGCTCCGGGTACACCATGTCCAGTGCAATCTGCAACCGCCAGATAAAGATGATTTTCTTTTTCAAGCGTCCAGTAAAAATCTCCGCTTACAATGTCTTTTGGCTTAAATACCACAAAATGTTCAGGTAAATGCTCACTTTGTTGTTCTTCTTCTTTAAGTAAAGCTTGTTGAATTCGCTTGGCATAACGAATACTGCTCATTACTTCTTTATTTTTTTCTTCCAATTGAATATGAGCTTCTTCTACTTTTAATTTTTGCAACTCTACTTCTGCCTTTTGTTCTTCAATAAGTGCTTTTTGTTTTTTGGTGATATTTAAACGAGTAAAGACAAACCATAAGAAGAGTAAGACCAAGGCTAACACACAAACTCCTGAATAAATGGCATTTTTTTGTTTGGTAACCACAGCCTGTTGAAGCTCTTTGTCTTTATTTAATAACTCAATTTGTTGTTCTTTTTTCTCATTCTCGTATTTCACCTGAAGCTCTGCCATTTGCTGGCTTTTACTTTCATTAAATAGAGAATCTTTGGCGTCTATATGCAAGCGTAAATTAACATAAGCATTATGCCAGTCACCTTTAGCACTGTCTAATAATGACAATGCAGCATATGATTCCATTATCATATCCTTACTTTCAATTTCCTCTGCTATTTTTAAGCCCTTTCTTAGATAGTTTTCAGATTCTTGATAGTTTTTAAGATTGATAAACAATAAACCAATATTATTATTCGCCATTGACACTCCTTGAAGATCACCGCCTTTCTCCATATAAGCCAAGGCATTCATATAATAATCTAATGCTTTAATAAAATCTTTCTTAACACCACATACCACTCCCAAATTATTATAGGCCAATGCAATACCGTTAACATCTTTTAACTCCTCTTTAATTTTTAATGCTTTTAGAAAATAGTTAGTGGCATTATCGTAGTCTTTCAATTCATTATAAATCAACCCAATATTGATATAGGCTTTTGCAATTCTATTTATATCGTTTAATTCTTCTAAAATTGTTAATGTTTTAAAATAAACTTTAAGGGCTCGGTCATACTCTCCGTTATCAATCAAGATAATTCCAATATTATTTAAATCAGAAGCTATTCCCGATTTATCATCAAATTCTTCATCAATTTTTAACGCTCTATAATAATTCTCGGTAGCTTTGGTATAATTACCCATAGCATAATACACATTTCCTAAATTGTTATAGCAACTGGCTAAACCTGCTCTGTCATTAGCTTCTTCTCTAATTTTTAAGGATTTAGAATGATAATTTATAGCACCAGAATAATCGGACTTATCGTCATAGGCTAATCCAAGGTTGTTGTAAACTGAAGCCAGACCATCTAAATCACCAACAGCATCATATTCTTTCACCGCTTTTTTATAATACTCAATGGCTTTATCATTAGCATTTTGATACCAATAACAAATACCCAAATACTTGTATGACAAAGCATTTAGTTGATTTCGTTGTTCTTCGGGCAAGGTTTTAGAAACATAAAGAGATATAGTGGCATAATGTATTGCCTGATTAAAGTTGTTCTCTTTCCACATCTTTTCAGAAAGCGTATTGAGCAATTGAGACAACTTGTAATCTCGTTCAACGGATTGTTTTTGTTTGTTAAGCTCTACTAATTCACTCTTAAGAGAATCTATCTGAGTAAAGGAATAAAGAGGGTTTACAAGTAATAATAAACCAACTATCCCTACCAAAAAGGATTTAGAAAAATGAATAGGTATACGCTTAGCCATTGATTTGATGACGCCAAATTAATAAATATTGGCATGTTAAAAAGTAAAGCGGTTAAATCTAAAGTCATTTTAAACAGAAACAAATCATTTCATTAGCTTTGTGGTTTAAAGCAAGTTTATGATAATTCTTCTATCTCCCGCCAAAACATTAGATTTTGAAAGTCCCATTAAAGTAAAAGATTTTACACAAGCTGACTTCTTAAAAGACAGTCAAGTTTTGGTAAATAAGCTAAAAAAGGAAAAGCCTGCCAAACTTAAAAAGCTGATGGGCATTAGCGAGCAATTGGCGCAATTAAATTATGGCCGTTTTAATTCCTGGAAAACTCCGTTTAACTTAAAAAATGCCCGACAAGCCATTCTTGCTTTTAAAGGAGATGTTTACAGAGGCTTAGAAGCAGAAACATTTAATAAAACACAACTGGAATTTGCTCAAAAGCATTTACGATTACTTTCAGGACTCTATGGTCTGTTGCGCCCTCTGGATTTAATTCAGCCTTATCGATTAGAAATGGGAACCAAGTATTCAGTTGATGCTAAAACCAAAAACCTTTATGCTTTTTGGGAAAAGAAAATAGCTAAAAAACTGGAAGAAGAGTTTAAATCATTAAAATCAAATACTATCATTAATCTGGCATCCAACGAATACTTTAAAGCAGTAAATACAAAGCTGATGGATGCAAACATTATTACACCGGAATTTAAAGATTTTAAAAACGGGCAATATAAATCCATTATGACGTATGCTAAATTAGGCAGAGGTTATATGGCAAATTACATCATCAAGAATAAAATCAAGAAAGTGGAAGACCTGAAAGGCTTTGACAGTGAAGGATATTCTTTCAACAAAAAACTTTCTACCGATACCAATCTTATTTTTACCAGAGGATAATTGTGGAGCTATCATTTTTAAGTGAAGAAAATAAAGCTTTATTGGAAAAAGGCGAATGGCTGCCTATTATGGAAGAATTCTATACCATTCAGGGAGAAGGTTTTCATAGTGGTAAAGCCGCTTACTTTATCCGTGTGGGTGGTTGCGATGTAGGCTGCCACTGGTGCGATGTAAAAGAAAGCTGGAATCCTGAAATACATCCGTTAAAAGAGGTAAATGCTGTTGTTGCTAATGCGCAACAATATCCTGCAAAAGCAATAGTTATTACAGGTGGAGAGCCACTTATTTATAACATGGATTATCTTACCAAACAACTAATCGGAAAAGGATTTCAAACACATATTGAAACTTCAGGTGCGTATCCGTTAAGCGGAACATGGCATTGGATTTGTTTATCTCCTAAGAAAACCATGCTTCCAAAAGAAGAAGTTTACCAAAAAGCAAATGAATTGAAAGTAATCGTTTACAATCAGCATGATTTAGTTTGGGCGCAAGAACAAGCCGCTAAAGTCAGTAAGGAATGTAAATTGTATCTTCAACCCGAGTGGAGCAAACGAGAAACCGTTACTCCATTAATCATTGATTTTGTAATGCAACACCCACAATGGGAAATTTCATTGCAAACTCATAAATATTTAAATATTCCTTAGCATGAAATTCTTTATACCGATACTATTAGTTTTTACATTTTGGAGCTGCTCTATTCACTCACAGCCCACACAAAAATATTCCAGCGAAAACAAAAAAGCCCTAAAACTGTTTGAAAAAGCCTTTGAAAAGTTTAATGAAAAAAGTGATGAATTAGCGGAAATATATCTGAAAGAAGCCATTGAAGAAGACCCTAAATTTGTGGAAGCTTACGAATTGTTAGGCACTATTTACGAAGACCACAGAGATTACGACAAAGCCAAAGACATCTTTAAAAAAGGAATAGAAGCCACCGGAAATACTAAATCTGCCATGAGCTTTTCAGTGGCCATGTATGCCATTCATAAAGGCGAATACCAAGATGCCAAGAAATATGCGGAAATGTTTATTAAATCAGGTAACGATAACCGAAAAATGGTGGACGGTGCCATTAAGATAAAAGTAGATGCCGAATTTGCCATGGAAGCTATCAAAAAACCAGTTGATATTACCATTAAAAATATGGGGCAAGCTATTAATTCAGATTTGAATGAATACTTCCCTTGTGTGTCTGCCGATAACGAAACCTTTATTTACACCCGAAGACTAAAAAGCAAGCAAAACCCTACTGGTTTTAATGAAGACTTTTACATCAGCAAAGCTGCTAACGGTGAATGGCAACCATCCATGAATATGGGCGGAGGAATTAATACTCCTTACAATGAAGGCGCTCCTTCCCTTTCTCCAAACGGGCAACTTTTGATTTTTACCGCTTGTGAGTTATACGGTAATTACGGAGAAAACAGAACAGGCTACGGCAGTTGTGATTTATTCTTTTCACAGTGGGATGGCGAGAAATGGAGCTTACCTAAAAACATGGGAAAGACAGTTAACTCAGGTAATTGGGAATCACAACCATCATTCAGCCCTGACGGAAGAACCGTTTATTTTGTGAGAGGAAATTACAGAAACGGCCCATACACCAATGATATTTATAAAAGTGAATTAGGAGATAATGGTTACTGGAGCACTCCCGAAAAATTAAGCGATAAAGTAAACACTCCTTTTCGTGAAGAATATGTTCAAATTCATCCGGATGGTAAAACACTTTACTTTGCTTCTGATGGTCATCCCGGCATGGGCGGACTAGATATTTTCATGAGTAAAATGGATGAAAACGGAGAATGGCAAACGCCTATTAATTTGGGTTATCCCATTAACACCTACAATGATGAAAGTAGTTTGCTAGTAGCCGCTGACGGTGAGTTGGCTTATTTCTCTTCTGATAAAGAAGGTGGTTTTGGCGGCTTAGACCTTTACTCTTTTGTAATGCCCGAGCATTTGCGCCCTGAAAAAATTACTTACCTAAAAGGTAAACTATTAGATGCCGAAACCAAAAAACCGGTAGAAGGTAAATTTGAAATTGTGGATGTAGCTACCCAAAAAGTGGTAACTACTTCCTGGGCAAATGCTGCCGGAGAGTTTTTAGTTTGTTTAACCTCCGGTTACGAATATGCTCTTTCTGCTGAAGCCACAGGCTACCTTTTCCACTCAGAGAATTTTGAGTTTACAAGCTCCAGTATTGATAAACCTGTAGAGAAAAACATCTTGCTTAAACCGATTAAAGAAGGTGAAGAAATTGCCTTGCGTAATATTTTCTTTGAAAGTAATAAGTACGATTTACTTCCAAAATCTATTGCAGAGTTGGAGAAACTAAAAGAATTCTTAACCAAAAACCCCAACGTAAAAATTGAAATTGGCGGACATACCGACAATGTAGGTAGCGATAAAGACAACTTGATTCTTTCTCAAAACAGAGCCAAAGCGGTAATGGATTATTTAATAAACAACGGAATTGCTAAGGAAAGACTAACCTCCAAAGGCTATGGCGAAACTAAACCGATTGCCGACAACAACACCGAAGAAGGTAAAGCTTTAAATAGAAGAACAGTGATGAAGGTGGTTGGTAAGTAAGTTTCCATTTTCGGAACGATAATTGCTAAATTAGCCAAGTAACTTAAAAACTAAACCCATGAAAAACATTATTAAAACTCTCCTTCTATCTATAGCTATTATAGGATTTTCAGTAAATGGCAATGCACAACGTCCGGTAAAAAGAAAAGCCGTTAAAAAAGCAGTAGTAGCTAATCACATAGCCCACAAAAACCAAGTAAATAAACATCGCTCTGCCAAATATTTAAAGAGAACTTCTTTAGCAATTATGAAGGCTAGAAACCAAGTTAAAAAAGGTGGGAATTATACCGGAGATTTGGCAAGAGCTTACCATTACCAAAAGTTTGCAAGAATGAAATTCAGAAAAGGCCAATATCATAGAGCTGTTTACCACTCCAGAAGAGCAAGAATGCACGCATGGAAAGCAATACAAACCAACAAAGGAACTTTATCTAATGATATAAAAGACGAGCCTGGAGATAATGAATTATACAGCGACCAGTATTCTGAGGAAGAGTTAGATAAAGAGTTTAAAGATGAAATGGGCGATGTAAAATTTGATGACCAATCATTATTCGATATGCCTTTAGATGATATAGAAATAAATGAAGACGATATGAAACCCGAAAGTGGTAACTAATCTTTTACCCATATTATATCAAAAACGCCCTCAGTGGCGTTTTTTTTTGTGCCTAATCCTAAACAAATGAATACCTTTGCAGATGTTAAAAAATCATAAAACCAATCTAGCGGTAAAACAAATACGTAGGTTAAACAGTTTAGTGATTTAAACCATAGCAATGAATAAACAAATAAAAGGCTTTTCAAAGCTTTCAAAAAACGGCAAAATTGAATGGATTGCCGAAACTTTTTTTGACTCACCAAGTAAAGTAGTTGACTTTGTAAAAAGCTACTGGCACACTAATCCCGAGCTTCAAAAGCTTCATGATGATTTTAGCGAAAACACCATTACCAACTATTATATTCCGTTTGGTATTGCACCCAATTTTCTCATCAATGGAAAAGACTATTGTATTCCAATGGCTATTGAAGAAAGCTCTGTAGTGGCTGCAGCTGCCAAATCTGCAAATTTTTGGCTAAGCAGAGGTGGTTTTAAAACAACTGTTTTATCTACCACTAAAATCGGTCATGTACATTTTATGTACAAAGGTGATGGAGAAAAGCTAAAAACATTCTTTAAAGAGCTGATTCCTGTATTTTACAAAAATACTTTATCCATTACACGTAACATGCAAGAGAGAGGTGGTGGTATTTTAGATATTCAACTAAAAGATAAAACTGCTGAAGAGCCAAACTATTATCAAATTGAAGCAAAGTTTGAAACCTGCGATAGTATGGGCGCAAACTTTATCAATTCTGTATTGGAAGAGTTTGCCAAAACGCTGAGAGAAGAAATCTTTAATTCTGATTTATTTACCGATGAAGAAAAAGACATTACGGTAGTAATGTGTATTCTTTCTAATTACACACCTGAGTGTATCGTGCGAACTGAAGTAAGCTGTAAAGTGGAGGAATTGGAAGATCCTAAGCATGAAATGCCTGCTCAAAAGTTTGCAGAGAAATTTATTCAAGCCATACGTATTGCTGAAATTGAACCTTACCGAGCTACCACACATAACAAAGGTATTTTTAACGGCATTGATTCTGTGGTAATCGCAACAGGTAATGACTTTAGAGCCGTAGAAGCTTGCGGACATGCTTACGCAGCTAGAAACGGAAAATATTCAAGTCTTTCTCACGCAAAAATTGAAGATGGTGTATTTACTTTTTGGATAGATATACCAATGGCATTAGGAACCGTTGGAGGGTTAACTAAACTTCATCCTATGGTAAAATTTTCATTGGAAATGTTAGGTAATCCAGGAGCAAAAGAATTAATGGAAATTACTGCAACTGTTGGCTTAGCCCAGAATTTCGGTGCTATTCGTTCGTTGGTTACATCAGGCATTCAAAAAGGTCACATGAAAATGCACTTGTTGAACATTCTTAATCAACTTGGCGCTACGGATGAAGAAAAAGAAAAGATTAAAGAGCATTTTGTAAGTCATGTGGTAAGCCATAGCGCAGTGGTAGATTTATTCTGCAAAATGAGAGGCATTAAAAACGAATCGAAAGTAGCCAAAGACTAAAGTGATATCCACTTTTAAAAGCAACGGAAAACTTCTTTTAACTGCTGAGTATTTTGTGCTTGATGGAGCAAAAGCGCTTGCGTTACCTACAAAATTAGGGCAATCGCTAATTATTGAAGAAACTTCATCGGGTTTTGTTTCATGGAAAACCTATTTGAACACCAATGAACTTTGGATTGATGCAGAGTTTGACCTAAATAACCTTGATGTTCTTAAAACCAACAACGCTGAAAAGTCAAGTAAAATTCAGCAAGTATTAAAAACATGTAAAGAAATTAACTCTAAGTTTTTAGCTGAATCAAAAGGCATAAAAGCACTTTCAAAAATTGAATTTGATAAAGATTGGGGCTTAGGAAGCAGCTCCAGTATGATTACTAATGTTGCTGCCTGGGCCAACATTGACCCTTTTGAATTAAATGATAACGTTTTTGGTGGTAGTGGATATGACATTGCCTGTGCAAATGCCTCCTCTCCTATTTTTTACCAAAAAATAAATAATCTGCCTGAATGGTCAAACGCTTCATTTAATCCTCTTTTTCATGAACAACTTTGGTTTGTTTATCTAGGTAAAAAGAAAGATTCCAGGCAAGCCATTGCAGATTATAAATCAAAAAGTAAACCGTCACCAGAAACGATAAATAGCATTTCAGATATATCCAACAAAATAAGCAATACGCTAGATATACAAGAGTTTGAAGCCTTATTGAATCAACATGAAGAAATTGTAGCTAAGCAGCTGCAAATTCCTACCATTAAGCAACAGTTGTTTAGCGATTATCCTAAAACCATAAAATCATTGGGCGCTTGGGGCGGTGATTTTATAATGGTAACAGGAAACAAAACTGATTTGGAATACTTTTCAAAAAAAGGGTATGCTACCATTCTATCTTATCAGCAAATAATATTGAATGAAAGCTAGTTTACAAAGACTTTTTTAGAAGTCAATGACTTTCCCGATTTTTTAAATACCGCAAAATAAGTTCCGGTTAGCAAGGAAACCTTCACAACTTCAGAATTAGCATTTACAGAAAGTGATGAAGTAAATACATTTTGTCCTAAGCTGTTATAAAGTATTATTTCATCCGCATTTTGATAACTCAGCTTTAAATTTCCGTCACCCAAATAAGCAGCCGAAAAACTATCTTCATTAGTAAGGTCTTTTACACCGGTTGTGCCGGCTACATAAATAACTCCTTTCATGCCCATTGAAGCATGAGGTTGACAAATGAAGTAATACTTACCGGGTTGATTAATAACAAAAAACATATTACTGGTTGGAGGACCAAAACCCCCAACCCAAAATCCACCATTATGAACAAACGTGTTAGCTACCCAATCGGATGAATCAATTTCAGTTATACTGTGATAACCGGCTGAAACCAACGTAATAGTATCTCCTGAATTAATGTATATAGTATCGTTAGGAGAATAATAATGATCAAATGCATAAACAGTATGGTTTTGTTGTGCACTAACGAATCCAACAGTGATGATAAGTAAAACTGATAGTAATGTTTTCATAAAGCTGATTTTTTGCAAATATCAACCTAAAACAACGCTCAAAAAAACATTATTCTACCCAATAATTGTAATGCTATACTATTGCTATCTTTTGAATTGTATCTCCCGCCTCAATTTTATCAATCACATCCAAACCTTCTACTACTTTTCCAAAGCAAGTGTGGTTTCTGTCCAGGTGCTGTGTGTTTTCTCTGTTATGACAGATGAAAAACTGAGAACCGCCAGTGTTTCTTCCGGCATGCGCCATGCTTAACACTCCTTTATCGTGATATTGGTTATCACCGTCTAGCTCACAATCAATAGCATATCCGGGACCGCCTGCACCTGTTCCGTCAGGGCAACCGCCTTGAATAACAAAGTTTGGAATGACTCTATGAAAAGTTAGTCCGTCATAAAAACCACTTTCGCTAAGATTGATAAAATTTTGTACTGTTTTAGGAGCATCTTTTTCGTAAAATTCAACTGTCATTACTCCTTTGTTGGTGTGTATTTCTGCTTTTTTCATATTCCTATTTCAATTATTTCGTCTTTTCTCATCTCAGATTACTCTTTATTTCTCACTGGCCAATCGTTTGGGTTGGTATCAATATTTAATTCAACTGAATCACCATTTACCTTAATTAACCTAATCTCAGGGCAATTTTCAGGAGTAAGGTAAACACTTTTATCTAAAGTCTTTGAAAGGCTTGTCATAAAATCAATTAATTTTTGGTGGTCATCAATTGAATTAAATTCTCTCGGGTCAATATCATTTTCTATCTCTGAATCATCAAAGAAATGTGCATTTATCTGGATTTTATCAATGAAAACTTTTGCTGTTGAGCAATTATCGCCTGTACCGCTCCAATAGTCTTTAATAATCTGGAAATCAATCTTATTCCTATTTGATTCAGTTTCAAAAATATTCCACTCAATCTTATAATTTGAATTTACAAAATCAGTCCATTTTTCCCAATCTTGATGATTTGTTTCATGAACGTATATGTCTCTCCAAGAACCGTCCCAATAGTATATTTTATTTTTGATTTCATCCCAATTCATAATCTATGCAGGTCTGTTTTAATGACGCCCAACAAAAAAAGCTAAAGGAAGTTTCAATTTGCTTTAGCGTAAGTCACCGCAAGTTAGTTGGTTTTTAGCAAATACTAAAATTTTTAAAAGAATTATTTTTCAAGTATTTTTTTATAGGAATCAAGAAATCCATTTCCAATATTTTTACTCCCGAAGTTACGCAGAAAGAAACCAAGGAATCCTGGAGCTTTATGATTGCTAATCTCTATTTGAAGTTCAATTTTATCATCTTTCCTCTCAAATTCTTCGACTATATGGGAGTTGGTCGTTAACGCACTAGTTGCATATTCTTCGTCTAATTCTATTATTATTTTGCTTTCCGAACTATTGATTGAAATGTTGGTTCTTTTCAGAGTTCCTTCATTCGTCTTAATTGTCACAAAGTCATTCCCTTGATCAATTAATTCAATTGTGGTCATACCAGGGTAAAAACTTAAAAGTTTCTTATAGTGCTCACCAATATCAGTTAATGAATTATTGACATCTTCAATATTAGATTCAATCATTATTGACTCATTAAACCAAATTTTGCCCCTTGTATTGTCCATAATTATCAGTGTTAGGATTATTAAAATAGGAATTCCGAATATTAATATTTTCTTTTTCATTTTTTATTTTAATGAATTACAACAAAAAAGCTAAGAGCTGTTTTAATCCTTCATATATACCGAAAGTTCTTCTTTCTCCTCTTAAAATCAAATGCTCAGGGTTGTTTTCAACTATTTTTGTGGTGCGTTTTTATTTTTTTCTTTTCATTTCCCAATAACCCACATAACTTTTAACTAAATAATCATTTTGAAATAATCCTGTTTTCTTTTCTTTCAGTTTAAGACTCCACTCTCCAGTATATTTGGATTCTATTTCATCATATTCACCTGTGTATTCGCAACCAGGATAATCTTCATTATAATCAACAACTAATTTATTTAAATTTTCATCATAATAATAGTTATGAGGATATTGAACAACAAAGTTTATTAATTTTCCATCTGTAAAACCTTTTACGGTTATTGGCTCCTCAAATAACCCCTTACTTTCTTCATCAACAGTTGTTCCCTCAAAAGAACCCTTATCATATTTCAATTTCATTTCAAACGGGATTCTATCTTCAACTAATTCTCCATTCAGATCTTCAGAGATATAACTAAAGAAACCTGTCCATATTTGATTTTGCATTTCCATATTTGCGATAGTTTTTCCTAAAATTAAACACAACAAAAAAGACAAAAGTTGCTTCAATAACTTTTAGCGTAAGTTATCGCAAGTTTTTCTTATTTTATATTGAATCACGTATTTTTTCAAATGTATCTAATTTATCGACTGTAGTACAGTTTAATATTTTAAGAACATTATTTGATTTCTCAATAAACTCCGCTGCATCCTTTCTTTCTCCTCCTTTTTTCCAAAAATTTTCAAGCTTCACTTCTCTTATTAATATATGAAGAAGCCTCAGTTTATTACAACTCA
>Ga0209273_10000524_pt1 | contig 47664 bp, 50 predicted proteins | sample tdAd471_FD_187126 | JGI IMG/M metagenome (GOLD analysis project Ga0209273, IMG submission 187126) | Marine sediment microbial communities from the Atlantic coast under amendment with organic carbon and nitrate - tdAd47.1 (SPAdes)... | ecosystem: Environmental > Aquatic > Marine > Coastal >...
CCCACGGCTTTGGGCAGCGCTATTCCGGGTAAGTGCGAAACGATAGTGGGTAATGACCGGCAACATCATTACCGCACCATCATCATAGGTTCATCAGTGCCGGATCACCACCCTGCGCGCCCTTTTAGCCACTATCCTGCGATTATGAAGCCATGCCCATCGCCTCCAAGAAAACGCTATTGCAATTCATTCTCAAATATGCAAGTGGCCCTCTTGCGATGACAAACGGCCCGTTCGCCAATGCAGCATTTCAGGAACAGGCATAGCATCAGCGATAATATGCGCACACCAAAATGCGGCGCTCAAGAAAAGGGGGTTTCCATGACGTACACAGGTAAACAGTCTAAATTCGCCAGTCGCGTATCATTATTATGTGGCACAATGCTCGCTCTGTCCTCCGCCCCGGCCATGGCGCAGGGAGAACAGACAGGCACGGCATCCTCCACCCCCAATAACACGGTGCGCACACAGATTGACGGCGAAGACGCAATCATCGTCACCGCCCGCAACTATGTGCCAACGGCCAGCATGTCCGCCACCAAGACGGGCGCTCCGCTGATCGAGACACCGCAATCCGTTTCTGTCGTCACGCGTGACCAGATAGACCTTCTCAACTTCAGCGATGTGCAACAGGCCGTGCGGTACACAGCAGGCATCGTCGGCGAAAATTACGGGCCTGACCTGCGCTACGACTTCCTTACGATCCGTGGCTTTACACCAATCCAATATATTGACGGGGTTCAGGCACCGATCAGCGCCACCATCCCTAATGTCGGTGTTGACCTCTATGGTTTCGAGGAGCTGGACATACTCAAAGGCCCCTCTTCGGTTCTATACGGCACGGTCCCTCCCGGTGGCATCTACAACCTCACCAGTCGCCGCCCCAGCAATGAATTCGGCGGTGAGCTGGGCATACAATATGGCAGTAATGATTATAAGCAGGTTCGCGGCACAGTGACCGGACCATTAGCCGAGGGTATTTCGGCGCGCCTGACAGGCCTCTATCTTGACCGCGACAGCCAGGTTGATTTTGTGCATGCGAAGCGCAGCTATATCGCCCCGGCCATCACCTTCAGTCCGTTCGATGGCACGGAGATAACCTTTTTGGGCTATCACCAGCATGACCGTGTGAACGGCGACACCAACGGCTTCCTTCCTGCCGTCGGAACGCTGCTGCCCAACCCGCTGGGCAAGGTCCGCGTGGGCACCAATCTGGGCGAGCCGGATTATAACTTCTACCGTCGCAACCAGTGGAGCGTCGGCTATCAGCTCAAGCAGAAAATCGTCAGCGGCCTGTCTTTCGAGCAAAATGTCAAATGGTTCGATTATGGCGAGCTGCAGCATGTCATCTATGGTGGTGGCGGGCTGGATGCCGACAACCGGACCGTTTATCGCTTCAACTTCCCCTATAAGGAAGATGTCCATGAATTCGCCGTCGATAACCGACTGCAGGGCTTGTTCAACACTGGCGCTATCGAGCACCGGATCACTGCAGGCCTCGATTATCGCAACTTCCGCAATGCGTCTTTCTTCGGTTTTGCCGGGGCCACATCAATAGACTTGTTCAACCCTGTCTATAATCAGGCACCTATCGTAACGCCGGATTTCTTCCCCTTCTCCAATGCACGCCGGAAACAGACGGGTGTTTATGTGCAGGATCAGGCCAAAATAGGCGGCTTTGTGCTCACTCTGGCAGGCCGTCAGGATTGGGTCAAAACACTCGACCGAAACAGCAGCACAACCACCAAGGACGATAAATTCTCCTATCGCATCGGTGCCAACTATGTTTTCGAAGCCGGTTTCGCACCTTATATCAGCTATGCGACATCCTTTGTCCCAGTGGCCGGTACAGATAACACAGGCAAGCTCTTCACCCCCTCCACCGGCAAGCAGATCGAAGGCGGGATCAAATTCGAGCGCGGCAGAGACGGTGATCCGGTTCGCATCTTCGCCACGGCGGCGGTGTTCCAGATCACGCAAAGCAATATCCCGACCCTCGACACCTCACCGGGCGCAGGGCCAACCGACCAGATACAGCTTGGTGAAGTCGAGGTAACCGGCTTCGAACTGGAAGGCGTGGCGCGTATCAATGATCAGTTGAGCATCAATGGCTCATACAGCTATGTCGATGCCGAAGTCAGCAAGAGCGGTATTCCCGCCGAGATCGGCCTGAAGCTGCCGACTCAGCCCAAGCACAAGCTGTCATTATTTGTCGACTATACAATACAGACCGGCTCCCTGGGCGGGCTCGGCTTTGGTTTTGGCGGACGCTATTTGAGCAGCAGCTTCGGCGATAATGCCAATATCTACAAAATGCCTTCGACAACCCTGTTCGATGCGGCGATCCATTATGACCTGCCGAACTGGCGCTTCGCCATCAATGGAAGCAACATATTCGACAAGGAATATGTTGGCCGCTGCTCAGGCGCAGTAAACTGCATTTATGGTCAGACACGCCATATAACCGGAACCATCACACGCAAATTCTGATCGCATAGAGAAGAATAAGGCACACTGGCGGCGGATTTCGCGATCCGCCGCCATTCGTTTATTGGCTCTTTTTGCGGGTCGCGAGAAAAGCCGCGGCGGTGGTAGGCCCTTTGACGAAAGTATCGCTGTGCTCAGCCACATAGGTGCGAAATTCAAAGAAGAAATCCGCACCTGATGGCAACCCCAGTTTCTCCCATGCCGCATCCAGGGCAGCGCGCTTGTCTTCAGGCGTCGCAGCAGGCTGAATCAACATGAAATCCCACTCAGCACCTTCACTGTGCACATAAAGCTGGCGCGGCGGCAGCCCTGCCATGCGGTTCACTTCATCATATTTGGCAATCGCTTCCAGAAAGGCGGCGTGCTGGCCGGGCGCTATCCGGTATATCTCGACCAGCATTCTCGGCACCGGAGCCGGCTCAGCAGCCGGTTCCGCCGCCACCTGTGCGAGCGCGGGGCTGACGACGGACAAGGCAAGAGCAGCAAGGCAATATTTCATGGTGCGTTCCTCTCTGTTGGGGCAAGACAAGGGTCAGCTGTTCCGGGCGGGCGATCATCACAATACCAGCGCCGGGCTATTGGGCGCTGCTCCGGCCAGATTTCATTCATTGTCGCGCCATCACGCAAGCGTCCGCCCAGCATCACCGCATGTATCGCAAGGCTGTTGGCGACATCGAGCAGCGGGTCACGGTCAAGGATGACAAGATCAGCCAGCTTTCCGGGTTCGAGGCTGCCCATCTCATGCGCGCGACCAATAACCGCCGCCGAGCCTATAGTCGCCGCCTTGAGCACCTCTGCCGGGGTCATGCCGCCCATGGCATGCGCCTGCATCTCCCAGTGGAAACCAAGCCCCGGCATTTCGCCGTGTGAACCAATACCGATCAGACCGCCTGCCCGCTGAATGCGCGCAGCCCCCTCTGCCACCTGCGGGAACAGATATTCGTCCAGCTCACGAAACATCCGCGTGCGCGTTTTCATATCGACAATGAAGCGCGGGCTGAAACGGTTGAGCTTTGCATCATCAGCCGGTTGGTCGCGCACGATGAACCAGTCCTGTGCTTCCGGCCCGCCATTGGTGATCTGCAACGTCGTCGTATAGCCAATACCGCTGCCCGCGACGAGCGCCACCATGTCCTTGTAGAGCGGGGTCGCCGTCAGCGCATGTTCATTACCAGCATAGCCGTCGATAATCTGCGTCATATCAAGCTTCATCGACAGAGCGCCTTCGGTCGTCGGGTGAAGCCCAAGCCTGCGCGCCGCCATGGCTATCCACTGGCGCACCCGGCGATTGCCCGCGCGATACATTTTGATATTGCCGACACGGTAATGGTCACGATAGCGACGCAGCACCGCCTCAACCTGAGCGAGCGAGCGAAACTCATTAAACGAGAAAATGGCAGGCCCGGTTGAACGAATGCGCGAGCCGACCATCAATCCGGCGTCGATAGCATCCTGATAGGCCAGCATATCTATGCTGAGCGTGGAGGGGTCGAAAGCGGTGGTCACGCCATAGGCCAGATTGGCAAGCGGCCCCCAGCTCTCAAAATCAAGCACACCGCGCCGAATATCCGCTATATGGTCATGCGTCTCGATGAAACCCGGCACGATCCATTTACCGCTGACATCATATATCCTCGCGCCGGGCGGTATCGGCACATCCCCACGCGGGCCAAGCGCCACAATTCTATCGCCCGTGATCACCACATCAGCATCAGCAATCGCCTGATCGCCGCGCATTGTAATGGCCGTGCCACCACGCAAAACGATACTTCCTTCAGGCGTCGCGCGCGGCAGCTCAACCACAGCCGGAAAGGATTGCGCTTCCCGCTCCACCGGTCCTGTTGTTTCCATCCCCTGTGGCACCAGCTCTGCAAGGGCTTGCCGATAGAAGGTCGAACCCACGGCCCATGTGACAGTTGCGCCGCCATCTGCCCAGCCGAAGAAATCAGCGCCTACATCAGTCAGCTTACGATGCGGCGTGCCGGTTGCCGCAAGATCAACAGTCGCTCCTTTTTCCGGCATGCCGACAAGGTGCAATTGTTGCGCATTTTGCACCAGTGCCCATCGCCCATCCGGGCTGATGCGCATATCATCGGCCGGCGCACGGCCTTCCGCGAAATACCAGCCGGGGCCGGTAACAGCGAGCAGCGCCTCACGCCCGGTCCCATCAAGCTGCACCGCATTGACCCCATCGGCGAAGCTCAGCAACACGGCATCAGGCTGCGCGCTGAAATGCGGCGTGCCGCCCATCTGGCCTGTCGCAATCACCCTGTCCGCCCCGCCCGCTGCAGGCACCAAAACAAGCTCGCCCTCTCTGAGCGCGCCATATTCCATATAGCTGTGCATCCGAACGGCATTGCTGGAACGGATAGCCACCAGATGCGCGCCATCGGGCGTATAGACCGGCGATGTGTAATAGGGGCCGACATCGGACAGGCGCTTTTCTGCGGTTCCATCTGCCCCGATGCTCCAGAGTGCTCCGCCATCGCGGGCATTCCAGCGGACAAAGGCCAAGCTCTTGCCATCGGGCGACCAGCCCGGCTGAAAGCCAGCGGCCAAACGCTGCGGCTTTGCTCCGCCTTCAAGAGGCATCACGTAGACTGCGCCCAGAGCGGAAAAAGCGAGCGTGCGCCCATCTGGCGACGGGACGGGGTTCTGAATAATCCTGGCCCGCACAGGCCCGCTATCTTCGCGTACAGGCTGACGGGTAGACGGGCCGATCCCGATATTCACACGGGCATGAAAGGGAATATCGGCGCGCGCGCCCGATGCAATGTCGATACGCACAAGCTTGCCGCCAATATTGGCGATCAGCGCCTTTCCATCGGGCGTAAAAACATGGCGGGGCACTATATCGCGCCAGCCAGACGCCTCGACTTCATCCTGCTGTACCGGAAAAGCGAGCCAGCGGTCCGCACCGGTTTTAGTGTCCAGCAAGCGCAGGCCCGTTTGCCCCCGGTCACGCGCGCCATAGACCAAATGCCTGCCATCAGGAGACAGCGCCGGGCGAAAGGCGGTACCCAACACAAGGTCCGGGCGCGGGCTGCGCGGCGCAGAAACCATCACCCGCTCAGCCCCGGTCGCCAGCTCATGGCGAACGATCGTCCATTCCGGTACAGCCCCTTGCGGAGAGTCGCCATCGTGTCGCGCGAAATAGAGATAGCGCCCATCTTTGGAGGAGGTCGCCCCTAAAACACTCGACCATTGCGCACGAGGCTGGTCCGGCTGCGCCTTGACCGGGACAATCAAAGCACCCTGCCCTGTCTCCACATCAAAACGCCAGAGTTCGAACGCACCGAGATCAGCCCTGTACTGCGATGCTGTGATCGAGCGCCCATCTGCGCTCCACGCCGGGGAGGTAAACACGGCATTGTCATCGCGCAGGCTGATCTGGCGGAGCTGCTTCCCGTCAGCATCCGCGACCCAGACATTCTCCGCGCCGGAACGATCACTGATGAAGGCTATGCTGCGGCCATCGGGCGAGAAAACAGGCTGCGAGTCAAACGCCATACCCGTGGTGAGTGCGCGCGCTTTTCCGCCCGCCGACGGCAGAGTATAAAGATCACCCAGCAGCTCGAATATGATCGTCTTGCCATTGGGCGATATATCGGGCGAAAGCCATGTGCCTTCATCCGTTTCCAGCTTGATATGGCGCGCAGCCTGCATAGGCAAAGTCTGCCCGCGCGCCGCCATTTGCGGTTCTTCAGCAGGAACAGCGCCCGGCGCAAAAGGCGGGTGATAGGGAATATCGCCATCATGGGCATGCGCCGCCCCGCTAGCGAGCACCGCCAACATACATGCAAACAGCGCCTTCAAGGCAGCACCTTTTGCGGCGCATACCGATCCCGCAACAATATCTGGCGCGTGGTGCGGGAAACTTCGCGTCCCTCAATAAACACGGCTTGCGGCGCAGAGGCAGGCTCCAGCGGGTCACCATCCCACAGCACCAGATCAGCCACCTCGCCCGCCGCCAGCCGACCGCCGCCTGTATTCTCTCCCCAGACACGCAAATGCCCCAGCGTAATCGCCCGAAGCGCTTGCGCATAAGGGAGACCATTGGCAACGGCGATGCCCGCCCCTTCGCGAAGCGCCGGGCCGACATTATAGCTCAGATATATGCCCTGCCCCGAAACCGAAAAGGCAATGGGCACGCCAGCACGCGCCAGCAAGGCTGCATTGTCGCGCCGCGCGCCAATCATATCGAAATTGACTGGCAGCTCATCGAGCGGGTCCAGCACAACCGGAATGCCAGCCACAGCCAGCTCCGGCGCCGCGCGCCACGCCTCCGCGCCGCCAATGATGACGACACGCACATTATAATCCTGCGCAAGCGCAATAGCCTGCCGGATATCGGCCTCACGCTGCGCGCTGACAGCCAGCGGGATGCGCCGGTCAAGCACAGGCAACACCGCCTCGGCATCCATATGATTGAGCAACTGATCGCGCGGCCCCGTGGCGCGCTTGCGCGTGCGATAGGTCCGTGCCTCATCCATGGCGTTGCGGAGCAATGTCCAGACGGCTCCGCGAGACCCTCCCGCTACTTCGGCACCGCCCCTTCCCGCAACCGCAAACAGCGTAGCACGCGGCTTTGAGACAATATCAGGGCCACTCACGAGGCGCACAAGAGCGCCCTGCCCGGACAATATGCTGTGCGCAGCCTCTCCGGGGAGCAGCATCGCGCGCGCCACGCCCTGCGCCCGTGCTTCCTGCACGGTCAGGCTGTTGGCATCTACCGCGCGCGAAACATCAAATGCCGCCCCCAAAGGACCGGATGCAACAGCGCGGTCATCCGTATCCTTGGCAGACAACATCTCGACAAGGCCAATCCGGGTCGCTGCGGCAGACAGTGCCGGAGTAACAACACCGCCATTGGCCGGAATAATCCGCGCACCGGCTGGCGCTGGCGCATCACCAACCGAGACGACCCGCCCGTTCGCAATAACGATAGTAGCATTTTCCAGCGGCGCTTCGGAGCTGTTGGTCCAGATACGCGCGCCGGTAATAGCGACAGTCTCGGCCATTGCAGGAGCCGCCATAAACAGGGCAAACACTGCCAATATATATTTCATGGCATGTCCTCCCGCTGCGGGCGGCCTAGCTCGAAATCCGGGACGCGCCTCTTATCCGGCGCCATGCGGTCATAGGCGACAGCGCCGTCAATAAAGACCTGATCAGCATGGGCATATATGCTGAACGGATCGGCGGACCAGATCACCAGATCGGCGTTCATGCCGGGGGCGATCGTCCCGATCTCACCGCCCAGCCCCATTGCTCTGGCAGGATTGGACGTGATCCAGCGAATAGCGCGCTCCGGCGGAATATCGAGGCCTGCTCTCCGTCCGGCAGCAGCAGCCTTGGCGGCTTCAATGTGCAGCAGGCTGCCGAGCACCGGAATGTCAGAATGCATGATCGCACACCCTCCGGCGGCATCGACAAAAGCCGCATTTTCCGGGATGCTATCCTCCGCTTCGCGCTTGAACCCCCACCAGTCTGGCCAGACGGCAGCGCACACATTTTTCTTCGCCAGCAAAGGCGCTATTTTATAGGCTTCTGTCGCGTGGTGAACGACATCAACAGACATTTTAAATTCACCGAGCACCGAAATCCAGGTCGCAATATCATCGGCCCGATAGCAATGGAGGTGCACAGGCAAGTCGCCGCGCATGGCCGCCACAATGGTGTCTATCCTCTGGTCGCGACGGGGTGCATGGCCTTTCCTCCCACGCATATCCCCCTCCCATTGCGCCATATAATGCTGAGCTTCGTAGAGCGTGCGCCGGATGAAGGCGATCTGTCCCTGACGGCTATTGGCACCACGACCACGGCGCGCCGAGCCATTCGCCGGGTTCGTCCCGCATGCCATTTTAAGGCCTTGCGGCGCATGAGGGAAGCGCATCTGCTCCACAGTTACAGCAGGAACAGGTTTGAGCACCACCGAGCGCCCACCAAATAGCGCCGATGACCCCGGCAGCACTTGCAGCGCAGTAACGCCGCCCGCCAGCGCGCGGGAAAATGTAGGATCCTGAGGGCGGACAGCATGCTCTATCCATGTATCCGCGACATTGAGATCGCCCTCCTCGATCACATCAGACACATCCGCTTCGGCTGCCGTTTGCGGCAAAAGATAGGTGCCATAATGCGTATGAATATCGATCAGGCCGGGCGTCACCCACCGGCCACGCGCATCTATTTCCGCAACGCCATTTGCATTGTCAAGATTCTGGCCAAGCGCGGCAATATGACCATTGCGCACCAATATATCGCCAACCAGCCTGCCCCCTGCGCCATCGAGAATAGTCGCACCCCGGATGAGCACATCTTTTCGAGGCATGGGCTGATATGCGCCCCGCACCGGCTTCACCGCATAGGGAACCGATGCAGGCGGCAAGGGTTTGGGAAATGCTGGCTGCACTGACGCGAGCATTATGCCTAACGCAGCGCCTGCACCTGTAATCCAGCTCCCATATTTCATCATCTCACCTTACTTTACCGGAAAAACACCTGCCCGAGCCACGCCGCCGCATCTTCTATAGCATCGTCAGCCAGAGCCGATATCGACACAGCTTCCAGAAAACTATGGGTTGCCCCCTCATATACCTGTTTTTCCAATGACACTCCCGCCGCAAGCAATCGCGAAGCCATATCTTCATTCACGCCTGCCAATATATCGCATTGGGCAATGGCCATGAAAGCCGGAGGCAGCCCTTCAAGGTCCGCAAGAACAGGGCAAACCAACGGATTTTCGAGCTCTGCCGGTTCGTGGACATAATTGCGCCAGAACTGATCCATTTCGTCCACAGTGAGCATATAATCCGGGCCATCATAGCGCGGATAGCTTGCGGTCGGTTCTGCTCCAAAAGCGCCATAGTTCAAAAGCATGGCGTCCGGGAGTGTCGCTCCGTCATCCCTCAGCTTCAGGCTCACCGCCACCGCCATATTCCCACCCGCTGAATCACCGCCAATCGCGACCCGCTGCGTATCAACGCCATGGCTGGACGCCTCCGTGCGCAACCAATGATAAGCCTCAACAACTTCATCAAGTGCCTTGGGAAATTTCGCCTCAGGGGAGAGGCTATAATCAATACCCGCCACAATAATGCCTGCGCGCGCAGCATATTCCCGCATCAGCCGGTCATGCGTATCGATGCTGAACATCGTCCAGCCGCCACCATGAACATAGAGCATGGCAGGCAGCGGTTTTCCCTCAACAGGAATATGCAACCGGAGCCTTGCCCCCCCGACCTCCAGCGTTGTCGTTTTCGCCATTACCGGGCCGCCAGAACGCCAGGGCGCTCTTACCTGCTCTGCCGCCAGCCGCCGTTCCGCCAATGGCATGGTGTGAAAATCGGAAAACTGGCCATAGCCGTCGTTCAGTGCCCTGACAAAGCGACGAATATCGGGATCGACATCATCATTTGTGCCGATTTGCGCGGTTTTCATCATGGGTGAGAATATTCCCTCAAACATACAGCATAAGCCCAGAGCCTGAACCCTAGCGCATTGATTTTTGAAAAGGCACCGGAAAAAGGGCCGATCACTGGCTTGGACGGGCCAAAGCTTTATTTACCCATCATGATCTTTGGCACTGCCCTGTTCTGCATGCCGCATATACATGCTGGGCGGCACGCCAAATGCGCGGCGGAACATGGCGCTGAATGCGCTCGGGCTTTCATATCCCACATCAAAAGCCACAGTGGTCACCGGCTGCCCGGAACCGATCAGGGACAGCGCCTCCATCAGACGAACCTGCTGACGCCAGACCGCCAGTCCCATTCCTGTTTCGCGCCTGAATGCCCGCGTGAACGTGCGTCGCCCCATCCCTGCCAGCGCAGCCCAGTCATCGACCTCCCGCGTGTCGGCAGGGGCAGCCAGAATGGCATTGCACACTCTCAGCAACCTCGGGTCTGTAGGCATGGGCGCATGATATGGGGCATTTGGCATCGTCGCCATCTCATCCAGAAGCAGCCCGACTATGCGGCCTTCACGGCCAGCAACATCATATTCATGATCAAACCCGACCACTTCGAGAATCAGCGCTTTGAGAAAGTCGCTCACCTCGATCACCCTGCACAGGCCCATATCATGATCGTAAACCGGGTCGATATAGAGGGTGCGCAAAGAAACCGGACCGCGGCAGGATACTTCATGCTCCACACCCGCAGGCAACCACACAGCACGCTGTGGCGGAATAACGAAGCTCATCGACGGTGTGACAACCGACATCACGCCTGAACAGGCATAGAGCACCTGAATACGGTCATGACTATGTGCCGGGTCAACAAAGCCAGCCGGATATTCATCGGTCAGTCCACAGACAGACCGCTTGGACAGATCATAGTCGCTTGTATGTCTCATTGGCCCAATCCCAACAGATTGTCGCGAACAGCCTGATAATGTCACATCATTGAAATAACGCAATGGCCTCAAGCTATTTAGTCTGTTTCAGGCGGCGCAGATAAACAATATGGCTCTGCGACGCCCTACGAGCTACCATCGCTTTGAGATGTACCATAGAGCCGAAGGACCGGATACAGCGACAAACCCTCACATTTAAGCTGATAGATAGTATAGGGGGCAAGGGTTCGATCCCCCTCGCCGCCACCAATTCTTGAACATCAATAGCGCGTCCTGATCTTTATCCGTGCATTGCGTGCGAGACCGCCTTTGCCTGACGGACAGCGAGATGGTTTGAACAGTGTATCAAGGCAAATCCAGACATCGGTCAGCATGCCATAGCGATTCGAGCGCACGCGGATCATGTCCACAGTCATGCCAGCATTTTTCCGCGCTATCGCCGCTGCCAACTGCCCCGCCGTCAGCTTCTGTTCTCTGGCGAGAATGTGCATATCTGGCAAGTTTATCGCCTGATACAGCCCCCGCGCCCGATCGAAATAGGCGTTCGCATCCTTCGCCATGCAGGTGCCATGCTTGGCCCATTCATGCTGCATCAACTGCGGCGAAGGGGTGGCGCATAGATTCTCGGCCACAACAGCGCGCGGAATGACCGAAGCAGGCTTGCAATATTGCGGCCAGCTCCGCCCTTTCCCTTCCGGCCAAAGCCCATGCAATATGAAGCCAAAGCGTCCAATATTCTTGTCGCACTGCATCGAACGCGCCGATGTGGTCGCGCAAAATTGCGGGGTCCAGCTCAGCGCGAGCGTATAGCCTCCAATCGCCCTGCGCCGCACTTCATCAGGACGAGGCGGCCGCCCGGCACGCGGCACAGGGATATGCTCCGGCAATCGGCATTGTGGCGCATGACCGCTACTGACCTGCGCACTTTCAGGCATCAGCGCCATCGCCAGCAGCGCAGCGCCGCTGGTAAGCGCATCAGGCATTGGCAAAATCCAGCCCGATGTCCGCCGCAGGGGCAGACTGAGTGAGACGTCCGACGCTGATAAAATCAACACCTGTTTCGGCAATGGCGCGGATTGTATCGAGGTTCACTCCGCCTGATGCCTCAGTGGGCACGCGTTTGCCGATAAGCGTGACGGCGCCGCGCAGGGTTGGCGGGTCCATATTATCAAGCAGCAAGTGCGTCGCGCCCGCCGCCAGTGCCGGCTCAATCTGGTCGATCCGGTCCACCTCGACAATGATGCGCTCGACACCCGCCTCAACAGCGCGGCGCACCGCCTCGCCAATAGTGCCAGCCACAGCAATATGATTATCCTTGATCATCGCGGCATCCCACAGGCCCATGCGATGATTGGTCGCCCCGCCCATGCGCGTCGCATATTTCTCCAGCACCCGCAGGCCGGGGATCGTTTTGCGTGTATCAAGCAATGTCGCGCCCGTGCCGCGTATCTTGTCGACATAACTGCGTGTCATCGTCGCGATACCGGTCAAATGCTGTGCAGTATTAAGCGCCGAACGCTCGGCGGTCAGCAACGCGCGCGCATTGCCCTTAAGGCGCATAAGGTCTGTCCCGGCAGGCACGCTCTCTCCCTCGCCCACCAAAATCTCGATCTCCACCTCCGGGTCAAGCACACGGAAAAAGGCTTCAGCCAGTGGCAATCCGGCGACAGTCACCGGATCACGGCTGTCCATCACGCCACTAAAGCGCGCATCCGCCGGGATCACGCTTTCCGATGTAACATCACGCCCGCCAGCGCCCAACGGCCCGCCAAGATCTTCGGCTAATGTGGAGGCGATGAACGCTGGAAGGTCGAAATCTGGAAGTGAGAAAGTCATGCGAAAGGACTAGCGAATTTTTCGGTCAAGGCAATGACGGGCACCGGAGATTTCGCTGGCAACGTGAAAAATGACCCAAACCGAACGCAATATACCCAAATCCGGGCATGTCAGCCTGATCCGCACAGTCTATATTTCCCCTCAGCTACGGTGCTGGCCGCGACAACAGGACATCAACAGATATGACCTCCCTCTACCCTGCCTCCCGCCCTACCCTCCGCTCTGGCCCCCGCTCTGCCCTGTGTCTTGCCGCAGCCATACTGCCTTTCTCCTCTATGGCATGGGCAGACGAAGGCGTGGTCGATCAGGCGGAGGGACTGGACATCGAGCAAGGCGCCATAGAGCTGGAGCTTCAGACCATTTATATACCAGCCAGCAATGGCGATGCCGACGTATGGAAAATTGCGCCAACACTCGAATATGGGCTGAGCAGCAGCCTTGGCATTGGGGTTGAAATAGAGTTTGAGAAAGAAAGCGGCGAGAGCCTGATATTTGAGGAACTGGGCCTGCTAGCCAAATGGGTCGCGCTCAGCCCGGAAGAGGCACCGCTGGGCCTTGGCCTGCAAAGTGCGCTCATCATCGACCGGCATGGGGGCATTGGCACGGAAACCTATGCCATTGCCGAAATAACCCGCGCTGGGACCGGTCTCACCGCCAACCTCATCTATGCCACGGAGCCGGGCGACTGGAGCGAAGACAGCCTCTCTTATGTGCTGCGCGGGGATCAGGCGTTCAGCGAGCGCTTCTCACTCGGCGCAGAAGCAGGCGGCGAACTCTCCGGCGCAGCAAAAGGCCGCCACTGGATCGGCCCGGTAGTCACTTTTGCGCCCGGCAGAGAAGATGACACCAGTGAAGGCGGTCCATTGCCAGCAATAGAATTCGCTCTCTTTGCTCCGCTCACGCGCGCAACGCCCGATGTGCAATTCCGACTGGAGCTGGATTGGGAATTCTGACCCGGACAAATGGAAACTTGAAATCATCCCTTCCCTCCCCATCTCCGTTTCATGCCGATCAATCAGGACCAGTTCGACCAATTCGCCGATCAGATGCCCGGAATGGGCAGCGACCCGGCCTCCGTGCGCCGCCGGGTGGAGGCGCTGGAGGCCTTGCTGGAACGTATGTTCATCGTGCCGGGGATCAACCGCCCGATTGGCCTTGATTCCATTGTCGGGCTTATCCCTGTCATCGGCGACCTCGCCACTGCGGCGATGGGGGCTTATATGGTCTGGGAAGCGCGCAACCTTGGCCTCCCCAAATGGAAGCTCGCGCTGATGGCCGTCAATGTCGGCGTTGACACCGCGATAGGCGCGATACCGTTCGTGGGCGATGCCTTCGACTTCTTCTGGCGCTCCAACAGCAAAAACCTGCGTATCATCCGCAAACATCTCGACAAACATCATCCGGGCACGGTGATTATCGAGGGGTGAGCGTATCATCGTTCCTTAGGTGATGTTTACATTCAGCTCTGCCGTAGCGAAAATTATTGCAATAACTATGTGAATCACATATATTGATATGATGAAGATAGAGTTTGATGCGGACAAGGACGAGGTCAACCGCTTCAAGCACAGCTTTGGCGGCAGGATATTTGATGACCCGGATCATTTGATATTACCCTCATTCCGACCAATAGACGGCGAAGATCGCTATAAAGTCACAGGCAAGGCAGATGGCAAACTCTACACCGCAATTTATACGATACGAGGCGAGAGGTTGAGAATGATCTCGGTTAGAAGGAGCAATGCTCGTGAACAAAGAGACTATAATAGCAATCCCGGCTGATCCGGGCGACCCTGAGGATTTCGACGTGAGCATCGCAGGGCTGGAGCGCGCCCATATGGGCCGTCACATTCGCCGTTTACGCAACGCACTGGGCCTAAGTCAGGTGGAATTCGCGCGCACCTATGGCATCCCACTCACCAGCCTGCGCCAGTATGAAATCGCCCGCTACATGCCGCCACCAGCCGTGCGAGCCTATCTGAAGGTTATTGAGGTCGAACCGGAAATGGTGAAGAAGGTAATGGCAGGGTAAAGTTCACCGAGAAGCAATTTAATCATACCTCTTTCTGCGCTTTTACTTTTCAGCGCTTTCATACTCAGCTTTCCATTGGGAAAAACGCTTTGGAGCTTCCAACCGGATCGCCTCCAGTTCTGTGATAAATTCGTCTATGTTATGAGAAAACTCGTCGAAATTCTCAGCATCCGAGGTCAAACATATTTCTCCACCGCCAGCATTGTCTGGCCACATGTAGTACCTATCAATCGCAACATGACCGCTGGGCCAACCACTGCCCATCATAACATGAACGAGTTTAAACCTGCTCATACTCTCGCGCCCAAGTCCCCCTTGCCAACAGTACCCGCTGCCATTTCCATCATCCGGTCGAGGCTCTTCTTCGCCTCAAGCCGCAGCTCTTCTTCAATCTCGACGCGCGGCTCGAGGTCGCGCAGGCAGATATAGAGCTTCTCCAGCGTGTTGAGCGCCATATAGGGGCAGATGTTGCAATTGCAGTTGCCGTCCGCGCCGGGCGCGCCGATGAAGGTCTTGTGCGGCACTGCCTTTTCCATCTGGTGGATGATATGCGGCTCGGTGGCGACGATCAGCGTGTCGCCGGGCATCTCCTTGGCATATTTCAATATACCGCTGGTGCTGCCAACATAATCGGCATGCTCGACGATATGCGCGGGGCATTCCGGGTGTGCAGCGATGGGCGCATCCGGGTGCTCGGCTTTCAGCTTGAGCATTTCCGTCTCGCTAAAGGCTTCATGCACGATGCACACGCCCGGCCACAGCAGCATGTCGCGGCCCGTCTTGCGCGCCAGATAGCCGCCCAGATGCTTGTCCGGGCCAAAAATAATCTTCTGCTCCAGCGGGATCTGGTCGAGGATTTTCTCCGCTGATGAGCTGGTGACGATCACGTCAGAAAGCGCCTTCACCTCGGTCGAACAGTTGATATAGGTGAGCGCGATATGATCCGGGTGTTCTTCACGAAACGCCTTGAACTTGTCCGGCGGGCAACTGTCTTCAAGCGAACAACCGGCATCCATATCTGGCAGCACGACGATCTTTTCCGGCGAGAGGATTTTGGCGGTTTCCGCCATGAAACGCACGCCGCAAAAGGCGATCACGTCTGCGTCCGTTTCCGCCGCCTTCTTCGAAAGCTCCAGCGAATCACCGACAAAGTCGGCAAGATCCTGAATTTCAGGCTTCTGATAATAATGGGCGAGGATGATCGCGTTGCGCTCTTTCCTCAGCCGGTTGATTTCCGCCAACAGGTCCAGCCCGGCCAGCGAACCACCAATCCCACCACGCGCATCCATATTACTATCCTTCTTTATCAGCGACAGGCGCTTTTTCGTCGCCGCTCTCTTCCATCACTTCATCTTCGAAATAAACCGCCATCGCCGCTGTCACGCCAGCCGATTTAAGCGGTATGCGGAAAGCACGTTCGATCATCTTGCGCCCCATATCCCGCGCCATGCGCATGGGTGCATCGGCCCGCGCCTGCTCTGTCAGGTCCACCTCGGCGGTGATACGATTGCGCTTGTTGAGCACATCCTTGGCATTACTGAGCATGCGTTGCTGCCCATTGCCAACCCGCTCACGTATGTCGTTCAGATCGATATTCGGCCCCGCCAAAGCCAGCGGAGGCAGCTTGATAGCCAGCGTCTTTTCCGCCTCATGCCAGACGATATGCTCTGGCTTGATTGCTTTAAGATCAATCTCATAACGGACTGTGCCGGGCATGATAAGAATATGCGAGGACGTCAAAGAAGAACGCAGAGGCCTGGTGGCAGCCTTGGCAGGCGCAGGCTCATCTCCGACTTTCACCTCTTCTTCTTTCACATCCTGCACCGGTTCGTCGGGAACAGGCTCAGAGGAAGGCGTAACCACAGCCGCATAGCGCGCCGTCATTACTGTAAGTCGTTTCTCTTCCTGCAGCGCTTCAAGGCTCGCGCGCGTGACGGTTTCAATCAGCCTCTCCGTCTCGGTAGAACGATAATTCTGAAAATAAAAGGCACCGCCAAACGCCGCAGCAAACATCAGCAGACCCACAATAATCGGTACGATCAGCTTTTTCATGAATGCGCGATCCTCCAAATATCTCCAGTCATATATTCTGCCAGTCCGCGTTGCCGCAGGTCAAGCAAATGCGCCAGCACCGAGCGCGCCGCCGCCGGATGCAATCTTTTGTCAACGCCTTTATACATATCAGCGACCATATCAGCGATGCACACGCCAATAGTATCGCCGCTTTCCAATTGCCGCAAAATCTGCCCCTCGCGGCTCTTGCGATGGCCCATCATGCCGCGGACCAGACGCTGCGGCGTCTCTATTGGCTCGCCATGCGCCGGGTAATAGACCAGATCATCTCGTTCGAGCAGCTTTTGCATCGACGCCATATATGCCGCCATATCGCCATCGGGCGGCGATACGATACTGGTGGACCAGCCCATGACATGATCGCCAGTAAAAAGCGCCTTTTCGCCCGGCACAGAAAAGCATAAATGATTGGAAGTATGCCCCGGCGTTGCAACGGCCTTTATAGTCCAGCCATCGCCAGAGAGGCTATACCCGTCTTCCATCACTTCATCGGGCCGATAGTCAGCATCAAACGCTGCATCAGCGCGCGGGCCATCATCCTCCAGCGTCAATGGCGCACAACCGATAATTGGCGCCTTGCAGCGCTCGGCCAGCAAGACGGCTGCCGGGCTATGGTCGCGATGGGTATGCGTACAAAGGATCGCCTTGATCCTGGCACCTGCTGTAGCGCGTATCAATGCGTCAATATGTGTATCTTCTGCCGGACCGGGGTCAATAATGGCGACATCGCCCTGCCCGCCTTCCAGCCCCACGACATAGCTTTGCGTGCCTGTGTAGGTGAAAGGGGACGGGTTGGGCGCAAGCACACGGCGCACCAATGGAGACAAGCGCATCGTCTCCCCGGTCGGCAAGTTGTCCATGTCAATAGATACGGCCATATCTTCCATGTGCCCATCCCGTGGGATTATGCAAGCTGAAGCACGTGTTATTTGACAGTCAATGATCGAAAAAGCCGAAATTTGTCGGATTTCTTTACAGTGGCAAAGGCAAGTAAAAAATCATTAACCACTAAAAGCCGCAAAAAATCATTGTTACGCAAAACTGGCACGGGTCATGCGTATATATCGGCATACTACCCCGCTTGACCAAAGGGGGATGTCGGCGCCAGTGTCTCCGGCCCACATCCCCCACCCGGTTCTTCTCTATAAAACCAAATCCGCAGCAGCTGTTTATTCGGCTTATTCGGCGCGCGCCACATTTTGTTCTGTGAACATCTGCTCAAGCTCGCCAGCTTCATACATTTCCATCATGATATCGCTGCCACCCAGAAACTCGCTCTTTACATAGAGCTGCGGAATGGTCGGCCAGTCGGAATATTCCTTGATGCCCTGACGCACTTCCTGATCCTGAAGCACATCAACGGTCTCAAATGCAACATTGAGATGGGTGAGAATGGCAACGGCCTTGCTGGAAAATCCGCATTGCGGGAAAAGCGGCGTACCTTTCATAAACAGCACAACATCATTGCCCTGAACGATCTGTGCGATGCGCTCTTTGACATGTTCACTCATAATTTGCTCCTCGTGGCATCGGCTTCTATGGCCATAGCTATCAATTGGGTATGCCCGTCGTCAGTTGCAAGGCATGAAGCACACCGCCCATGCGCCCACCCAGCGCAGCATACACAGCCTGATGCTGTTTTACGCGCGGCTTGCCACGAAAACTTTCTGCCACCACCCTGGCTGCATAATGATCGCCATCGCCTGCAAGATCGGTAATCTCGATCTGCGCATCGGGGATTGCGGCACGTATCAGCTCTTCAATTTCATTCGCCGCCATAGCCATAGGTCAAATAATCCCGTCTTGTCCTGTTCCTGATACTTGCTTCTCAGCCTTATTCCTGCGGCTCGATGAACATGCGGCGCGCAATCACAGCCTGCTCTTCCAGCGCGACGCGAATGGCCGCATCGTCAATATCGACGCCTGCGCTGGTGAGGTCACCCATCAGCTTGCGGATGACGTCTTCATCGCCCGCCTCTTCAAAGTCAGCCTGCACCACCGATTTGGCATAAGCGTCGGTTTCTTCAGCTGTAAGGCCCATTTTTTGCCCGGCCCATTCACCCAGCAGGCGGTTGCGGCGTGCAGTGATACGAAATGTCATTTCTTCATCATGTGCGAATTTGGCTTCAAATGCGCGTTCGCGGTCTTCAAAATTGCTCATATGTTCTGGCCTCGATAAAAGTATAAGATCGTGCGTCTAAAATAGGGCGCCCATGTCACTCAGGCAAGCACAGGCGCGAACCACGGCTGGTTTATTGCACGTTTTTTCTCAAAGTCATCGATATTCGCAGTGCTTTCCAGAGTCAGGCCAATCTCATCCACCCCGCCAAGCAGGCAGGATTTACGGAACGGGTCAATCTCGAAACTGAAGCGGTCCTGAAAGGGCGTGGTCACGCTCTGTGCTTCCAGATCAATATATACAGGATCCGTCTCGGCCACTTTCATCAGCCGGTCGATCACCTCTTGCGGCAGCGCGACAGTCAAAATCCCGTTCTTAAAGGCATTGCTGGAAAAAATATCGGAAAAGCTCGGGGCGATTACAACCTTCACGCCCATGTCAATCAGCGCCCATGCCGCATGTTCGCGGCTTGATCCACAGCCAAAATTGTCGCCTGCGATCACAATCGGGCTGCCGGTATAATCCGGATTATCGAACACATTATCCGGATCTTTGCGCAGCGCTTCAAATGCGCCTTTTCCTAAACCGGAACGCGTAGTGCCTTTCAGCCATTTCGCAGCAATAATCATGTCTGTATCGACATTTTTCACGCCCAGCGGATATGCCCGGCCTTCAATTGTTTTAATCGGTTCCATCAGCGGGCGGCCTCCGGGAAAGCGGGCAGTTTTTCAATGTCACGCATATCATGCTGGATGACAATCATTGCCTTCTCATTCCCTGCAATCTGCTTGAAACGTTCCAGCGATGCCAGTGTATCAGCGCGATCCGTGTTAAAACCCGGCACGCCATTGCTGTCATAATTTTCATGAAAATGTGTCACATCACCCGTCAGCAAAACCGTCCCGGTTTTCGCCAGTGTCACCTTCAGACTATGATGTCCCGGCGTATGGCCCGGCATACCGAGCATGACGACAGAACCATCGCCGAAGATATCCTTGTCCCCGGAAACGCCCTCGACTGCGCCATCACCCTTTAGCCAATGCTCCAATAGTGCCGGATTTGCACCAAAGGGAAGAGGGTCCGCAGTCAATGCCTCCCAGTCCCCCTTGCCTATCAACAGCTTCGCATTCGGGAAATCGGCCGCCTGACCAATATGATCGAAATGATAATGGCTGATACCGATGAAGCTGATCTGTTCCGGTTTCACCTTCAAAACGGCAAGCTGTTCCTTGATCGTCTTGTCGAACGTCGGTGACATGGCCACCTTGTCATCAACAGCACTGCCTTTCAGCGCGAGGGGCAGTCCGGTATCCCACAGCATATAAGTCTCGCCATGCTGGATGAGGTAGCAGCTATCGGTAAGACGCTTGCTCTGGCCAGTATAGGCATTCGTATCGGAAAAAGCATTGAGATCATTAACCTGCACAGCGCCGCAATCCAACCGTGTGAGGCTGACAGGGATAGGGTCTGCTGCCCGGCTCAGCGTGCCCGCCATGACAGCACTTGCCACAGCGCCTGCCGTCAATATCCAGAACGCCGCTTTCATGCCGCTTCTCCCTCTCCAAATTCTCTTATATCTGTGAGATGGCCGGTAATGGCTGCTGCTGCTGCCATCGCAGGCGATACGAGGTGCGTGCGCGCACCCGGCCCCTGCCGCCCCATGAAATTGCGGTTCGAGGTTGAGGCGCAGCGCTCGCCGCTGGGCACCTTGTCCGGGTTCATGGCCAGACACATGGAGCAGCCCGGCTCGCGCCATTCAAAGCCCGCCTCAACAAAGATACGATCCAGCCCTTCGGCCTCTGCCTGACGTTTCACAAGACCCGACCCCGGCACGATCAACGCCTGCTTGATACGAGCATCAACCTTGCGGCCTTTCACAACAGCCGCCGCTGCGCGCATGTCCTCGATACGGCTGTTGGTGCAGCTGCCGATGAACACATGCTCGATCATGACATCCTGCATGCTCTGCCCGGCGCTCAAGCCCATATACTCAAGCGCTTTTTCCGCTGCCGCGCGCTTGGAAGGATCCGCGAAGCTCTCTGGCGCGGGCACGGACGCGGTAATCGGCACGACATCTTCCGGACTCGTACCCCATGTGACGCTTGGCACAATATCGGCAGCATCGATCACCACCGAGCGGTCAAAAGTCGCGCCTTCGTCAGTCGCAAGCGATTTCCACCAGGCGACAGCGGCATCCCAATCCGCCCCTTGCGGCGCCATCGGGCGGCCTTTGATATAGTCGAATGTCTTTTGGTCAGGCGCGAACAAGCCAGCGCGCGCGCCGCCTTCAATCGACATGTTCGAGACGGTCAAACGCCCCTCAATCGACATGTCATCAAACGCCTTGCCACGATATTCGATAACATGACCGGTGCCGCCTGCAGTACCGATTACACCGATAACGTGCAGAATGACATCCTTGGGCGTAACGCCGGGGCCAAGATCACCCTCAACACGGATTTCCATCGTCTTGCTCGGCTTGAGCAACAAGGTTTGGGTAGCAAGCACATGCTCAACTTCGCTGGTGCCAATGCCAAATGCCAACGCGCCAAGGGCGCCATGCGCAGCGGTATGGCTATCACCACACACCAGTGTCGTCCCTGGCAGGGTGAAGCCCTGCTCCGGTCCGACCACATGCACAATTCCCTGTTCAGCGTCCGTTGCTCCGATATATTTAATACCAAATTCCGGTGCATTACGCTCCAGTGCTGCCAATTGCTGGGCGCTTTCGACATCCGCAATCGGTAACCGCTGGCCATTGGCATCAAGACGTGCGGTGGTTGGCAGATTATGATCTGGTACAGCCAGCGTGAGGTCTGGCCGACGCACTGTGCGTCCGGCCAGTCTGAGACCTTCAAAGGCCTGCGGGCTGGTCACTTCATGAACGAGATGCCTGTCGATATACATAAGGCATGTTCCATCCGCGCGCTGCTCTATGACATGCGCGTCCCAGATTTTCTCATATAATGTACGTAACTGTGTCATGCCGCCGTCTCTAGCGGCAAGTGCACAGAAACAAAAGAGGCTCGGCTCATAAAATGAACCAAGCCTCCATCACGCCTGAGTGCAGATGTCAGGCGATATAATGCGCTGACGTCTTCTCCGCGACCTCTTCTGCCGTAACGCCCGGAGCCAGTTCCATCAGCCTGAACGGGCTTTGACGGTCAGGTCGCGCGAAAACGGCAAGGTCCGTCACTATCATGTCCACGACATTCTTGCCTGTCAGCGGCAAGGTGCACTCGGGGATAAACTTGGAATCCCCCTTTTTCGAGCAATGCTCCATCACAACGATGATCTTCTTGACGCCCGCAACAAGATCCATCGCGCCGCCCATGCCCTTGATAAGCTTGCCCGGGATCATCCAGTTGGCAATGTCGCCATTTTCCGCAATTTCCATCGCGCCCAGCACAGCCAGATTAATATGCCCGCCACGGATCATGGCGAAGCTCTCTTCCGAACCGAAATAGGCGGTTTGCGGCAGTTCACTGACCGTCTGCTTTCCGGCATTGATCAGGTCGGCATCAACCTCATCCTCATAGGGAAACGGGCCGATACCAAGCATGCCATTTTCCGACTGAAGCGTCACTTCCATGCCTTCAGGCACATGATTTGCAACCAGTGTCGGAATGCCGATGCCCAGATTCACATAAAAACCGTCTTCGAGCTCCTGCGCCGCGCGCGCAGCCATCTGATCACGGGTCCAACCCTTGGCAAGGCCATCCTGTACAGTCATTATGCTGCCTCCCTTTCGCGCACAGTGCGGAACTCAATCTTCTTGTCATAAGGCGCGCCGATGATCATGCGGTTGATGAAAACGCCCGGTATATGAATACAGTCCGGGTCAAGGCTGCCAGTCGGTACGATTTCTTCCACCTCGGCAATGCAGACCTTGCCCGCGCCCGCCATGGGCTGGTTGAAATTGCGCGCCGTCTTACGGAACACAAGATTGCCGGACTCGTCTGCCTTCCAACCCTTGATAATCGAAATATCAGCGAAAATGCCTTCCTCGAGGATATATTCCTCGCCGTTGAAAACCTTCACTTCCTTGCCTTCAGCAATCAGCGTACCCACACCTGTTTTGGTATAGAAACCAGGAATGCCCGCGCCCGCCGCGCGGCACCGCTCAGCGAGTGTACCCTGCGGGCAGAATTCCAGTTCCAGCTCACCAGAAAGATATTGGCGCTCAAATTCTTTATTCTCGCCAACATAGGAGCTGATCATCTTTTTGATCTGGCGGGTATCAAGCAGCTTGCCCAGACCCTCGCCCTGTGTGCCGGCATTGTTTGAAGCCACCGTCAGCGCTTTGACGCCACTCGCCTGAAGCGCATCAATCAAGCGTTCAGGGATACCGCATAAACCAAATCCGCCTGCACAAATCTTCATGCCATCAAACAGCAGGCCATCGAGCGCTGCTGCGGCATCAGGGTAGAGTTTCTTGGACATTCTCATCCTTCCAGTAACAAGTGGCCGCACTGATAAACCGCATAATTCATCATTACCAATTATTTGTTTTTTGCGTTATACATAAGCAATGCCTATTAATCGTATTGCCTTCTATCATCTCGAAACCCTTCTCTGGATTGCCCGGCTCGGCACATTCAGCGCCGCAGCAGAGCGGCTGAACACTACTCAACCGGCAATCACAGCCCGCGTTCGCGAGCTTGAAGCCAATCTCGGTATAGATTTATTCCGACGTGATGGCCGTATGATGACACTCACGCCGGCTGGCCGCCGGATTGTGAAAGAAAGCGAACCCCTGCTGGCCAGCTTTCAGCGTGCCCTGCAAGGCTCTAACACCCTATCGGAGGCATCCGGCATAGTCCGCATCGGCGCAGGAGAAATCGCCGCTGCAAGTTGCCTTCCAGCCTTTGTCGCTGAGTTGCAAAAAGAGCTGCCCAATGTCGCATTGGAAATAGAACTCGCACTCACAGCCGACCTCATCCAGCAGATATTAAACGGCAGAATGGACATCGTCTTTGGCGCCGGGCGCATAGCCCACCCTGCCCTGAAAACCACGCCTATCGGTTCTGTCGATCTGTTATGGCTGGCCAGCCCTGAAACCGTAGCAGGCATGCGGCATGCAGACCATAATAAAGGCCTCCCGATCTGGTCACTTTCCAGCTACTCGCCCCTGTATCAGATCATGCGGGATGCTATCAGCCAATCCAATATGGCAGCGCAGACAGTCAATCTGTGCAACAATGCCCGGTCCATGATTGACATAGTGATGTCGGGCAATGGGATAGGCATATTCCCACATACAATGGTTCAGCGACAGCTTGCGGCGAACCTGCTTGCGCCGGTTCCTGGCACTGCCGATATTCCCTCGGTCGAATTTCAGGTCGCAATCAGGGCAGCAGAGATGGACCCGCTCATCCTCACCATATTCGAACGCGCGAGCCATCTCGATGTACGCGCGACCAACCTGTTATATTAGCCCCGCAAGCGGGCGCGCTCCTGTTAAATCAAGCCCGCAAGCGGGCTTGAGGGATCCGCATACATCCTCTTGCCCATGCGCCCGGCGAGATAGGCCATGCGCCCGGCCTCTACGCCTGCCTTCATCGCCCGCGCCATCAGCACCGGGTCTTTCGCCTCGGCAATAGCGGTGTTCATTAATACGCCCGCACAGCCCAGCTCCATCGCCACCGTCGCTTCCGATGCCGTACCAACACCCGCATCCACCAGCACGGGCAGCTTCGTGCCCTCGACAATCAAACGGATCGTCACCTTGTTCTGGATGCCAAGGCCAGAGCCAATTGGTGCGCCCAACGGCATGATCGCAACAGCCCCCGCATCTTCAAGGCGCTTGGCGGCAATCGGATCATCCACGCAATAGACCATCGGCTTGAAGCCTTCCTTGGCCAGCACTTCTGTCGCCCGCAGCGTCTCGACCATATCCGGGTAGAGCGTGCGCGCTTCGCCCAGCACTTCGAGCTTCACCAGATCCCAACCGCCCGCCTCACGCGCCAGCCGCAAGGTGCGGATCGCTTCATCGCCGGTAAAGCAGCCCGCCGTATTAGGCAGGTAGGTGATTTTTTTGGGGTCAATAAAGTCCGTGAGCATTGGCGCATTGGGGTCAGACACATTCACCCGGCGCACCGCAACCGTCACGATCTCAGCGCCAGAGGCTTCAACCGCCGCCGCATTCTGCGCAAAGTCCTTATATTTGCCCGTACCAACGATCAGGCGGGAGCGGAAGGTCTTGCCCGCCACGCTCCAGCTATCATCGCTATTGGCAATATGGTCCCCGCCACCGACAAAATGCACGATTTCCAGCTGATCGCCATCTTCGACCATCACATCAGCCAGCGTTGAGCGCGGCACCACCTCAAGGTTGCGTTCCACGGCGATTTTTGTTGGTACAAAGCCCAGTTCGCTCGCCATGGCTGCAAGACTCATCCTCTCGCGCAGCTGGCGATGCTCGCCATTCAGCCGGATTGATATACTACCGTCAACGCTCACACTGGACCTTCCGCCAAAACAACCATATCAAGGCTTTGGATATAGGGGCGGATGGTGCGCTATCGCAACAGTGCGCCATGCAAATAGGGGAAATTTATGTCAGAGGGTCGAACAATCTGGGTGCTCAACGGCCCCAATCTCAACCTGCTGGGCACAAGAGAGCCGGAAATTTACGGCTATGACACGCTTGATGATATTGCCGCGCGCATGGAAGATGTCGCCGCGCGTGCGCATGTTGAGATAGAATCGCGCCAGTCCAACCATGAGGGCGAGCTGATCGACTGGCTGCATGAAGCCGGTGCTGCCAATGCGCATGCTGTCATACTGAACGCCGGCGCGCTTACACATACATCGCTCGCACTCTGTGATGCCATTCGCTCAATTACTGTTCCGGTAATCGAGGTGCATATTTCCAACCCTGCCGCACGCGAAGAATATCGCCATCACAGCTATGTGGGCATGGCCGCAAAGGGCAGCATCGCCGGATTCGGACCTATGTCCTATATGCTGGCTCTTGAAGCCGCATTAGAGCTTTAACCTGTTGCGCTCACATGCAAAGCGCAATAGGCGCAGTAGAAATTAAACAGCTGATCACCTGATTTTGAGGTCATATGAACGACAAGACAAACAAGGGCGCCATGCAAATCGACGTTAATCTGGTCCGCGAACTGGCGGACATGCTGGATACGACGCAGCTTTCCGAAATCGAGGTCGAAGATGGCGACCGCAAGATCCGCGTTGCGCGGCAGCTGCAGGCCGCCCCGGCTGTGGCGCTCGCTCCGGCGGCACCTGCAGCCCAGCCTCAGGCGACTGCAACAGACGCCGCTGCATCTGCTGCGCCCGCAGCAGTTTCTGCCAATGCCGTTAAATCGCCGATGGTCGGCACCGCATATCTCGCCCCCGATCCGGAGGCATCTGCTTTTGTCACACTGGGCAGTCAGGTGAAAGCTGGAGACACGCTGCTGATTGTTGAAGCAATGAAAGTGATGAACCCGATCACAGCGCCCGGCGCAGGGACAGTGAAAGAAATTCTCGTCGAAAACGGCCAGCCGGTAGAATTTGACCAGCCGCTGATCGTTGTCGAATAAGGCACGAATATGGGCATCGAAAAACTATTGATCGCCAATCGCGGCGAAATCGCACTGCGCATTCACCGCGCCTGTCATGAAATGGGCATCAAAACGGTTGCAGTCCATTCCACAGCGGACGCAGACGCGATGCATGTGCGTCTGGCCGATGAAGCGATCTGCATTGGTCCACCAGCGGCCAAGGACAGCTACCTCAACATTGCCAATATCATTTCCGCTGCCGAAATATCCGGCGCTGACGCCATCCATCCCGGCTATGGTTTCCTGTCCGAAAATGCACAATTTGCCGAAATAATCGAAGCCCATGACCTGATCTTCGTAGGCCCCAAACCCGAGCATATTCGCATCATGGGTGACAAAGTTGAGGCAAAACGCACCGCGGGCGCGCTTGGCCTGCCGCTTGTGCCCGGTTCAGATGGCGCGATCAAGGATGTCGCAGAAGCCAAAAAGCTCGCCAAGGACATCGGCTATCCGGTGCTCATCAAGGCAGCCAGCGGGGGTGGAGGCCGCGGCATGAAGGTCGTGCCGGAAGAAAGCCAGCTCGAAACCCTGATGAAACAGGCGGGCAATGAAGCCAAGGCGGCCTTCGGTGACGACACCGTCTATATGGAAAAATATCTCGGGAATCCGCGCCATATTGAATTTCAGGTTTTCGGTGATGGCAAAGAGAGCGCGATCCATCTGGGCGAACGCGACTGTTCGCTCCAGCGCCGTCACCAGAAGGTGCTCGAAGAAGCGCCCTCGCCCGTCATATCGGCCGAAGACCGTGCACGCATGGGTGGCATCGTCGCCAAGGCGATGGCCGATATGGGCTATCGCGGTGCGGGTACAATCGAATTTCTGTGGGAAGACGGTGAGTTCTACTTCATCGAGATGAACACCCGGCTTCAGGTCGAGCACCCCGTCACCGAGATGATCACTGGCGTTGACCTCGTACGCGAACAAATCCGCATTGCCGAAGGTCGCCCGCTCTCGGTCAAACAGGAGGAGCTGGTCTTTTCCGGCCATGCCATCGAATGCCGCATCAATGCCGAAGACCCTGAAACCTTCGCACCTTCTCCGGGCACTGTGGCCAGCTATCATGTCCCGGGTGGCATGCATGTGCGCGTCGATAGTGGGCTGTATCAGGGCTATAAGGTACCGCCTTATTACGACAGCATGATCGGCAAGCTGATCGTCTATGGCCGCACCCGTGAAGGCTGCATCATGCGCCTGCGCCGCGCGCTGGAAGAATATGTGATCGAAGGGATGAAAACGACAATCCCGCTCCATCAAAAACTGCTCAACGAGCCCGATTTCCAAAATGGCGATTATACAATCAAATGGCTGGAAGAGTGGCTGGCCAAGGCGGAATAGTTGGTGCGGACAACATGAGTGGCGCACGCCACTTGCCTGCGCTCCTCTTCACGCGCAACCTTCATTGCCATTCAATGTACAGGTGCGTCAGTGACCCTAATCTGAAATTCGTCACATTATTGGGATAGGGCTGAGCGAGCTGCAGATTCATAAGGGTCACTAGCAACTAAATGAATCTGGTGCGGTTTAAGGATTTGAAATGCGCACCGCAGCGGGCCGTTTCAATGTGGCGAATTTCAAATCCACCACATTAGGAGCATCATGATTTACATCGGCTTTTGAAGGACGAAGCACAATGAAAGCAACCATCTGGCACAATCCGAAATGCGGCACATCGCGCAAGACGCTGGCTATCCTTGAGGAAACGCCCGGCGTAGAGGTCGAGGTGATCGAATATCTCAAAACGCCCTATACGCGCGACAAGCTGGTCCAGATCATCCGTGATGCCGGTATGGCACCCAAAGAGGCTGTCCGCACCCGCGGGACAGACGCCGAGGAACGCGGCTTGCCCGATATGAGCGAAGACGCCATTCTTGACGAAATGGTCGCCAACTCCGCCTATGTTGGCCGCCCTTTTGTCGAAACAGAAAAAGGCGTGCGCTATTGCCGCCCACAGGAAGTGGTACGCGAGATTTTATAGCCATGTGCTGACGGCGTAAATCCACCTGTCCCAAAAGTGTAACATATCACTGATCTAATATCTTGCAGGATAGCTGTGAGGCGGTTTAGCCTCACCCTGATGAGTAAAAATGTGAAACTGGGAACAATAGCGGTCTATTCGCTGAAAGGCGGTGTGGGCAAAACCACTTTTGCGGTCAATCTGGCATGGGCAGCAGCCAAAAAGAGCGCACGGCGCACTTTGTTGTGGGATCTCGACCCGCAAGCTGCTGCGACATGGATGCTCTCAGCCAACAAGAAGGGCCGGGATGAAGCGCAAGCCATTTTCAGCCGGGATGTCGATATTGACTCGCTGATCCGCCCCTCGACGATTGAGGGCATTGATCTGATTGCCGCTGATACATCACTGCGCGGGCTTGACCGGCTGTTCTTCGAGATTGGCAAGAAGAAGCGCCTTGCCAAGCTGATCGAAGGGCTGAGCAAAACCTATGACCGTATCATTCTCGATTGTCCGCCGGGCCTGACCGAAACCAGCGAGCAGGTATTGCGCGCCTGCGACATCGTCGTCGCGCCGGTCATTCCTTCGCCCTTGTCTCAGCGCGCTCTGGGCGAAGTCGCACGCTATCTGGTGCAGCGCGGCGGCGGCCATGCGCCGATATTACCGGTATATTCCATGGTGGACCGCAGACGAAAGCTGCATCGTGAATCTATGGAAGAAAACCCCAACTGGCCAGTCATTCCGATGGCCAGCGCGGTAGAGCAAATGGCTTCCAAACGTCTGCCCATCGGCGAATTCGCTCCCAATGCGCCAGCGGCAAAGCAATTCAACTTCCTCTGGCGCGTGATCGAGAAAAGACTGGCCAAGCGGTAGGCGCTCCCAAAGCCTGCTCGCCTATCCTATTGCGCATCCCCTATCAACGCGAACGGCGCCCATACAGAAGGATGCGCGAAAACAGGGTCCTGGGCAGACTCGCGCACTTCACGCATGGCGCGCTGCAACGCTTCTGCCCGGCTCATACCGGGATTTTCCTGCCGTAGCTGGATCGTGCGCGTCGTCAATATTGGCGCAACCTTGTCAAAAACAGGCCAGTGCGACGCAAGCAGGCTACGCGCACCGGCGTAGAAAAATGCCCGCGAAAGGCCGGACAGAGCGTCTCCTCCCTGTTGCCCGCCTGCCGCTGTATTACAGGCCGACAATATGACCCACTCTGCCCCCAGATCAAGCGTCGTAACTTCCGAGGCAGAGAGCAGCCCGTCATCTTCCTGCGTTGCCACAACAGGCGGAGACAGGACCAGAGCCGGCTCCACCACCCCATCCAGCTCACCGGGCATAAGCGCATGCGTCGCAAAGGCGAGAACCGCGACATTGGCCAGCTCAGCGGTTCGCACCGCTTTTTCGGTCGCCGCGCCTCTTACATAAAGCGAAGATGCGGGTGCTTTCAGGGCGACGCGAATATCCTCCAACTCGCGCTGTGTGCCGGGCAACTCGGCCAGACGGCGCAACATGTCCGGGTCCGCCATCATCCCCCCACCCCGCGTTGTCCCGGCAAGCAACGCCTTCATATTGTCCGGTACAATAGCGCCCTGATCTGCCGTTGAAGCCCCTCTCGACGCCCCCCGCAAACGTCCCTTGCCCGATAATATGGGATCACCAAAGCCCATGAAGGGTGCCGTATCGGCATCATCTGAATCATGCCCCGCACGCGCCGCTGCGACGCGCAATATCTGTAGCGATTGCAACGAAGGTATCTGGATCAACGCATGGCGGTCCGCAAACCAGAGTGTATCACGCAATGCTGCCGGGTCATCATCCGCGCCTTCAGGCTTGCCCGTCACCAGCACTGCAATCGGCAGAGAAGCCAGCGGGCCAGAAGTTGCCAGAAACACATGCCGTTTACCCACCAGCGCAGCTTCCAATGGCTGAAACAGCTCTTGGTACAATGCATATGCCGTTGCCCGGTCAAACCGAGGCATATCACGCTCCGTCCAGTTTCGGGATGTCGGGTCAAGATCAGCGCGCAGCGTGCGCACTTTTTCTGCAATGTCCGAAACTGCGAGGTCAGACCGCCTCACGGTTAATCCTGCGCGCGTAACAACAATCGTCAATGTACCAAACGGCCCCGGCACAGACAAAATCGCCGCTTCGTCAGGCGCGAGCAATGCCTGTATCTGCGCCAGACCCAGTGCTTCAGGGCGGGTCAGCGCATAATATTCGGGAGCCTTTTTACGCAATGTTGCATCAACCTTGGCCAACCGCTTTTCGATTTGGGCAATCTCATCTTCCAAAACAGCCCGCGCCGTTCCGGACTGCGCATCCGAAGCCGCAAGGATAGCGGTTATCTCGGCTTCCGCTTCCTGCCAACGGTCCGCCAAAGCCTGCCGTTCACGCGCCAGATTCGCCAGCGCACCGCCACTTTTCTGTGCCGCACGCCGCGCCGCCATTTGCGCCAGAGCGCGGCTGGTGGAACCACCGGAAATCTCCTGCAAGGCCAGCAACGCCTCAGCGTGAAGCTCAGGCGCGCGTGACGGGTCACGCTCGGCCAGCAGCACGTCCAGCGTCGCCAGAAACATAAACTCATTGCTGCGGAGGGCGATATCCCGCTCAGACTGGGCCTGAGAGCGCGGATCAAAGCCCAGAGTAGACCGACGGAGCCGAACAGCACTGGCCAGGCGCCGCGCAAGGTTCAACGCTTCCTCAGCCTGCCCCGATGCAAAACGGCTCATGGCCAATGACCCCAAGGCATTCAGCGTTTCCTGATGCGTGTCTCCATAAAATGCGCGTACAGCCTTATAGGCAGCGCTGAGCAGCGGCCCTGCTTTTTCATGTTGCCCTCGCAAAGCAAGGGTCACGCCATATTGATAGCGCGCGCGGGCTACCGGCAGCCCTGTTTCCCCTGCTTCACTATAGACTTTTATCAGCCGGTCGAGCCGCGCAATTGCCTCATCATGTTGCCCAAGAAGAGATAATGCCGTCGCATGGTTGAACAGGCTCACGAGCGTATAAGGATGGTTTGGTCCCAAGGCTGCACTGGTCTTGGCGACCGCCTGTGCCAGCAGAGGCTCTGCCTTTGCAGTATCGCCTGTGTTGAGGATCAGCCGGGCGTAATTATTATGCGCAACGGCTACCATCTTGTCGTCTGCATCAGGCTGCTCGGTGAGTGTTTTCAATATTTCTGCTGTGATGAGTATCGCCTCACGGTCGCGCCCCTGAGCACTGAGCAATGCCGCATAATTCCCCAGTGCCTTCAGCGTAGTGGGATGCCCAGCGCCAGCGCTCGCACGCAATAGCGCGATGGTTCGCTGCAGGATCGGCTCTGCTTCATCCGTACGACCAAGCCCTGTCAGGGCTTGTGCATAATTATTATCGGCGGTCAGACGGGTAAGATTATCCGGCTTTAAAGCCGCCGCAGCCATGCCCCGCACATCGGTATAGAGCGCCAGGGCCTCCGCTGACTTTCCGCTGGAATCAAGTATCCTGCCTTGCAGCAGGCGTATATCGAGCGTTTGTGCATGGGATGCTCCCAAATCCTGCGCACGAAGATCCGCCAGTTCCGCATAACGTGCAGCCGCTTCATCCAGCCGGCCCAGAAATTCCAGAACAGACGCATGCTTATCAAACGCAGCGTCAAGCTCGGATATATCCGGCGTTGCACTTGCTTTGCGTATCTCAACAATCTGCGAAAACAACGGCTCAGCCTCGGCCAGTTGCCCTAATTCATCAAGCAGATCGGCATAAGTCTTCAGACTGTACAGCGCCTCGCTATTGGCAGGTCCAAGAACATCACGGCGCCCTTCCCACGCCTCGCGCAGCAATGGCAGTGCTTCTTCGCGCCGCCCAAGCTCCGCCAGAGACGAGCCGAGATTGGCAATATAGAACAGCGTATCAGGGTGCCGGTCTCCCAGCACTTCGCGGGCCAGTGGCGCGGTAACAGCATGGATAGCATAGGCTTCTTCGGTTCGCCCGAGTGCACCGATAACAACAGCATAATTATCATGGGTTTCAATAGTGACAGGGTCACGCTCTCCCAGCATGGCCTTGCGCAGTGCATAGAGCCTCAAGCCCAGCTTTGCTGCACTCTCATAGTCGCCAGCAGTATACGCCTTCTCTTCCTGCGCAGCGATATTGTCTATTTCGGTTTGGGCAGCCGCAACCTCTCCGGCAGATGCCTCGTCCGCCGCGCGCGCGCTGCCAGCGCCAGCAATAGCCAGCGAGATGGTGATGCAAACAGAAAAGAAATCCCCTGGGCGCATGGCTCCTCCATAGAGCCTGCTAAGCACCGACACCCTATATGGCAACCATATTGCCGTGTCTTATGAGAATTGGATCTGCACCGGCCCTGCTCCTATAGATTACCCGACAACAAAAATCCCCCTCAGGCGTGGCCCAAGGGGGATTTTCTCAATTTCCAGCTCATGCTTTCCGCAGGAGCGCCTGTATCAGCTATGCGCCTTCGATGGCAGCCACATCGACTTTCACGCCCGGGCCCATTGAGGAGCTCAGGGCGATCTTGCGAACATATTTGCCCTTGGAACCAGACGGCTTGGCCTTGATAATCGCATCGACGAACGTATCGAAGTTTTTGCGCAGGTCCGCTTCAGAAAAGCTCGCTTTGCCGAGGCCAACATGGATGATGCCTGCCTTTTCGACGCGGAATTCGATCTGGCCACCTTTCGCCGCTTTCACGGCTTCGGCAACATTGGGGGTCACTGTGCCCAGCTTCGGGTTCGGCATCAGGCCCTTGGGACCAAGAACCTTACCGAGACGGCCAACAATGCCCATCATGTCAGGCGTTGCGATCACACGCTCGAAATCAATCGTGCCACCCTGAATGGTTTCCAGAAGATCTTCTGCGCCAACAACATCCGCACCGGCAGCGGTAGCTGCTTCGGCCTTGTCGCCACGGGCGAACACAGCGACACGAACGCTCTTGCCGGTACCAGCCGGCAGGGTAACGACGCCGCGCACCATCTGGTCAGCGTGGCGCGGATCAACACCCAGATTCATCGCGACTTCGATCGTCTCGTCGAACTTGGCTGTTGCATTGCTCTTGATGATCGCAATCGCTTCATCAACACCATGTAGTTTTTCGCGGTCAACGCTGGTGGCGAGTGCTTTTGCTTTTTTGCTCAGCTTGGTCATGTCTTAGCCCTCCACCACTTCAAGGCCCATCGCAATGGCGGTGCCTGCAATGATCTTCGTCGCCGCTTCAATGTCATTGGCATTGAGGTCCGGCATTTTCATTTCCGCAATCTCGGCGAGCTGTGCGCGCGTGATGGTTCCAGCGGAAACCTTGCCCGGCTCTTTCGAACCGGATTTCAGCTTCACGGCCTTTTTGATCAGGAAGCTTGCAGGAGGGGTCTTGGTGATGAAAGAAAAGCTGCGGTCCGCATAGACGGTGATCGTCGTCGGGATCGGCATATTTTTTTCCATGTCGCCTGTAGCCGCATTGAACGCCTTACAGAATTCCATGATGTTCACGCCGCGCTGACCCAGTGCCGGGCCAATCGGGGGCGAAGGATTGGCGGTGCCAGCAGGCACCTGGAGCTTGATATAGCCCGTAATTTTCTTAGCCATTTTACTCACTCTGTTGCTGGGTCAGGTGCTTAAAGCCCCCTTCCCGGTTCAAGTTTAGCGGTAGTAACAGAGGCTATAAGCCTCCTCCCGCGCTTACTCCCGGCTGTTACCCCGGAAACTCTAATATCTTATGACGGCCTGCAAACGGCTGTCAGACCAGCTCAACATCCTCAAAGCCCAGCTCCAGCGGCGTCGCGCGGCCGAAGATGGAGATGGAAACCTTGACGCGGTTCTTGTCGAAATCCAGCTCTTCCACTGTACCGGTAAAGCTGGCGAAATTGCCGCTTGTCACCTTCACGGTATCGCCAATCTCGTAATTGACGGTGATCTTCTGCTTGGGCGCGGCAGCCGCTTCCTCCTTGGTGTTGAGGATGCGTGCGGCTTCCGCCTCGCTGATCGGCTGCGGCTTGCCCGAAGAGCCTAAAAACCCGGTGACCTTGGGCGTATTCTTGACGAGGTGATAAACATCGTCGTTCATGCCCAGCTTGGCGAGCACATAGCCGGGGAAGAATTTCCGCTCAGACTGTATCTTCTTGCCACGCCGCACTTCGGTCACTGTTTCAGTGGGCACCTCGACCGATTCGACGAGCTGCGTAAGGCCCATGCGCTCAGCCTCAGCCACGATCGAATCGCGTACCTTGTTCTCGAAGCCGGAATAAGCATGAATGATGTACCAACGCGCCATATATCGTTCCAAAATCCTCTAGCTCAGCCCTGCCCGGAGGCAAACGAAAGCAAAAAGCTGACTACCCATCCAAAAATGGTATCGGTTCCGAAGAAAAACAGTCCAAGCAGCGTGGTCATGATGACAACCATCACCGCAGTCATCATCGTTTCACGGCCTGTAGGCCATGCAATTTTCGATGCCTCCTGGCGGACCTGGCGAACAAATTCACCGGGGGATGTTTTGGCCACGCTTTTTTCAACCCATACAAAAACAGTTTAACACACTAAGCTCGTCGCAGAGCGACAAACAAGACATGCCGCAGAGTGACAAGACTCCCCGGCCCCAAAATCGAGCCAGAAAAGTCGCAACCCCGCGACAGACATAATCTCGCCATAGACCCGCGCCTTACATTGCGCAAGTTTTGGCAGGAGTGGAGGGACTCGAACCCACGGCATTCGGTTTTGGAGACCGACGCTCTACCAGCTGAGCTACACTCCTGCATAGCGAAGGCGCACGCATTAGCTTCCCCTTTCTCCAAGTGCAAGCAATGAGTCATGCTTCACGCGCTGTTTCGATACGGTTGAAAGGAAACCCCATAAACGAAACGGCACTGACGCTCATTTTCTTCCCGCTTAAATCAGGAGATACTCCGCCGGACAGGAAAATGAGGCTTGGAGTGGCATCGCCCCTCTGTCACTATCGCGGCGCATGCCTATCAACCCTTTCCTCCTGCTGCGCGCCTATGCCATCGGCCTCTTCCCGATGTCGGATGACCGGGAGGCTGAGGATATTTATTGGGTCGAGCCAAAAAAGCGGGCGATATTGCCGCTCGACGGCTTTCATATGTCCCGCTCCCTCGCCAGAATAATACGCGCCGACAGGTTTCGTGTGACCGTGAATGAAGATTTTACCGCTGTTGTCCAACTATGCGCCCAGGCTGCGCCAGACCGTCCGAGCACATGGATCAACCATGAGATTGAGCAGAGCTACAGTCACTTGCACCGCCTCGGTTTCGCCCATTCGGTCGAATGTTGGGACAAGGATGAGCTGGTTGGCGGACTATATGGCGTATCGCTGGGCCGTGCCTTTTTTGGCGAAAGCATGTTTTCACGGCGCACCAATGCCTCCAAAGTCGCGCTGGCCTGGCTGGTCGCGCGCATGCGCCTGGGCGGTTGTAACTTGCTCGACTGTCAGTTCATGACCGACCATCTGCAATCATTGGGCGCAGTAGAAATCGGGCAGCGGGACTATCAATCGCTGCTTTCCGTCGCGCTTGGCGATGTTTCACTGACCGACGAAGCCACAGCATTGTCCGCTGGCCCCGGCACCGAAGCAGAGCGGGCCTTTGCTTCTGATTTATCACCCGCCTTGATGGTGTCCGGCCCTGTGTCCGGCCAGCTCATATCGCAGCTTTTGACCCAGATGTCATAGATCGGATGCTGCACAATATTGCGGTCCGGACGTTCCTTGAACAACCAGCCGGAAAAGACGCGGTCCATTTTCTCACTCTGGCGGGCGCGCACATCCAGTTGTACAAACGCACCGGTTTCCTTGCTATTTTCCCAGGGCGCGGTGGTTTCGCATGCCCGCAGCCGGACAATCACATCGCCAACACGCAGCGCCTCGCCGGGCTTCAACCCCAGATCGCGCGTTTCACCATTGCGTTTGTTAAGCAAGCCGATGACAGCAACACGGTCACGCATTGGTGTTGCACCGGCCTGTGACACATCGGCGGTAGCCAGCGGCGCCCCGCCCTCTGCTTCTATGATAGCTTGGGAGGCGTTGCCCTGAGGCAGTTGTTTCAGGCCATCATCACACGCGGTCAGCACCAGCGGTAACAATAGTGACGTGGCCAGAACAGCGCGGCTGCCCCTGTGGCCTCTGATGCTCACGCGTCGGGCGTCCACGCCTCATAATCCCCGGTAGCCATGGCACGCTGCCCGCCCGATTCTATGGCGCCTTTGGGGCGATAGGCTTGCGCCGTTCCGGTCTGATTGGGGACATAGTCCTTTTCCCAGATGCGGGCGGGCGGCAAATTGCTCTCTGGTGGACCCTCAAGGCTGCCGTGCAGCCAGCCATGCCATTCTGCAGGAACGCGGCTTGCGTCATTGGAGCCATTATAGATCACCCAGCGACGCAGATTGCCGTGCACATCCTTGCCGCCTTCATAATAGGCATTGCCCATATGATCCTCGCCCACGCGCGTGCCTTTGAGCGCGCTGAAGAGCGATGTGCCTATGGTGGCACCTTCCCACCAGGTGAAGATTTTCATCAGCAATCCCATAAGCGCCCGATTAAGCGGGTATAGTGCGATTGGCAAGCACCTAAATAGCGCCGGGAGTTTGTTTGGAAATTGCGTAAAAGCCCCATGCCCGGCTTCAGCGTCAGCCCACTACCCGCTTTTCCAAACAAACTCTCAGCCGGGACAAAAATTATCTGCTGCGCTTGTCGGCGGCGCTTTCGGGGTCAGCGTACATGCGCCCCAGAATATATGATCGGCCGTATCAATACCGTGCGCCGCAGCGCTGCCAGCGCGCAATTCCAGTACTGCGGCCACCGGCACTTCGGCAAATAATGGTGTCTTGCTGCCCGCTTGTGCATGTTCGATAATCCGGGCAATACTGCCGTCAGTGCGGATGAAGATGAGGTCCAGCGAGGTAGGCGTGTCTTTCATCCAGAAGTTCGCTATGCGCGGCGGCACCATGGGGAAGATCATGCCGTCACCAGCCTGAATATCCTCGCGATACATCAAGCCTTTTTCCTGCTGCTCGGGACTCAGGGCAATTTCTATGTCGAACCGCGTATCAGGCATATCTTCGCCATGTTCGATTACAAGCGGGACAGTAGCGAGGTGCTGCGCCTGACCATCCGCCGCTGTGTGATCGTCCATTGATGGCGAACAGGCACCTGCCAGTACCAGCAGACAAAGGCTCGAAAATATGCGCATTCACTCGCTCCGTTCAGGAAATTCGTCAGGCGCACATTCCACCCATGCACGCGCAGTTGCAAAATCATGACCGGCACGGATAAATGCCGCAATCTGTTTTTCACGCAGTTTCGGATCATGACACGCCGCATCATTGAGCGCATACGGCCCGATGCGCTTCTTGCGTGCCAGAATTTCTGCGGTTTCCCAGCGCCCATCGCGCGCCTGCGCTTGCGCCTCTGTGCGATCTCCCTCGGCCACACCATCAGCTTGCAAAGTCGCCATAATACGCCGCGCGCCCAGCCCCCGACGTTCCATGGACGCCCCCTTCATGCGCGCATAGGCGCTGTCGTCTATATAGCCCAGCTCTACAAAAGACTCGGTCAGCGCCTCAACATCCGGCGCGTCTTCGCCTTCCCAGCCCCGTTCGCGCAGCTTGCGCTCAAGGTAGCGAATGAGGCGCACACGCGTTGTTGCGAAGCGCCCGACATAGGTCAGTGCGAGATCTCGCAAGCTCTGCTGATTAAGGCCAGACCGCTTGTTTTGTGGGTTATATCGTGCCATGCGCCATTTTTGTGCCACACTCGGGTCAGAATTTGAACTTGAGTTATGCGCTACATGCACCAATCTGGATATGGTGCCAATTGGCAAGGGCCAGTTAATATTCAATAATATAGCCGCTACAAGCGGATACGGGACGCTATAAGGATAAAGGATTTGCCATTGGCTAACGGCGAAATGACAGATATTGCGGTTCTGGCAAAGCCTGCTTCGGCGCACAAGGGGGCGCATGCAGATGCAGTGCAGACACCCGGGCCATTGCCTACGCAGGATGCTCTGCCGCGTCGTTTTTCGGACTTCCCCACATTGGGCGAAGCGCTTGACTATGCTGCAGGTGGCACACGCGGGTTTAACTTTCATGACGCGCGTGGCAATCTTTCGCGCCCTTATCCCTATAGCGAACTGCGCACAGACGCGATAGAATGCGCCTATCGCCTGATCGCGCATGGCGTCCAGCCGCAGGACCGCATTGCCCTCGTCGCCGAGACCGGCGCAGAATTTGCCCAGCTCTTCTTTGGCATCATCTATGCCGGTGCATGGCCTGTGCCCCTGCCCTTGCCCACCAGCTTTGGCGGCAAGGAAAGCTATATCGACCAGCTTTCAGTCCAGTTACAAAGCTCTGACCCAAAAACCCTGTTTTTCCCATCAGAGCTGTCCGAAATGGCAGGTGAAGCAGCGCGCAAAAATGGCGTGGAAGGCCTTGATTTTGAGAGCTTCATCGCGCGTGACGCAGCCCCCTGCCGCCTGCCGCAAGCGCACACTGACGACATCGCCTATCTGCAATATTCAAGCGGCTCGACCCGCTTCCCGCATGGCGTCATCATCACGCACAAGGCGCTGATGTCCAATCTCTCTGCCCACAGCCACGGCATGCAGGTTCAGGATAGCGATCGCTGCATAAGCTGGCTGCCCTGGTATCATGACATGGGCCTGGTCGGCTGCTTCCTCTCGCCAGTCGCCAATCAGGTGACGACCGATTATCTCAAAACCGAAGATTTTGCCCGCCGCCCGCTAGCGTGGCTGGACATGATCAGCCGCAATACAGGCACTTCGATCAGCTATTCGCCAACTTTCGGCTATGACATATGCGCGCGCCGCATGTCGAGCCAGACCAAGGCGGCAGACCGCTTCGACCTCTCGCGCTGGCGTCTGGCGGGCAATGGCGCAGACATGATTCGCCCGGATGTGATGCAGAGCTTCGTCGATGCTTTCGCCGATGCCGGTTTCTCACCCAATGCCTTTCTGCCCAGCTATGGTCTGGCCGAAGCCACCCTCGCCGTCACCATCATGCCCCCCGGTGAAGGCATAAAGGTACAACTCGTCGAGGAAACAGACCTGTCCGGCGGCGCAGCAAGCGAAGAACGCCCCCAGCGCTATCGTGCTATCGTCAATTGCGGCAGGCCCGCCAAAGACATGGTTGTCGCAATCCGCGAGGAAGACGGCGCTGTCTTGGGTGAAGGCCAGATCGGCAAGGTCTGGACCACCGGCCCGTCGCTGATGACCGGCTATTTCCGCGACGACGAAGCCACGCAGGAATGCATGGCCGATGGCTGGCTCGATACCGGCGACATGGGCTATATGTCCGGCGGCTATCTCTACATTGTGGGCCGCGCCAAGGACATGATCATCATCAATGGCAAGAACCACTGGCCGCAGGATATTGAATGGGCTGTGGAGCAGCTCCCCGGTTTCAAACAGGGCGACATCGCCGCTTTCTCGATCACCACGCCGGGCGGCGAAGAAGCCCCCGCCGTGCTGGTCCATTGCCGCACCTCCGACGGCACCGAGCGCACCAAATTACGCAACCAGATCCGCGACCGCGTCCGCGCCATCACCGGCATGAACTGCGTCGTGGAGCTCGTCCCACCCCGCACATTGCCGCGCACATCGTCAGGCAAGCTCAGCCGTTCCAAAGCGCGCAAGCTCTATCTCGAAGGTGAGATCGTGCCGTATGACATTGCGGCTTGAGGGTTGGCGTTAATGATGTCTGTCTGAAATCGGTCCAAAAGCAGGTATATGTAACTGTCGGCTTCTACTTCCGAAACAGTTCCGCGAGTTGGCGCGGCTGGATATCGGTAGGCTGGCCGTCCATATGAGGTGTTGCCTTAGGTGCTGCGGCAGCGGCTTTGCCCTGCTGCTGCATACCCTCTCCCCGCCTCGGATCAAACCGTGCCCATCCGCCTGCGCTCAGGCGTTCAAGCGGCTGATATTTGGTCTTATATTGCATGCGCGGTGAACCTTCGACCCAATAGCCGAGATAGACATAAGGCACGCCAGATTTTCGCGCGCGCATGATATGGTCCATGATGATGAAATTGCCCATGCCCGGGCGCTTTTCCGTATCCGGCTCGAAGAAGCTGTAAATCATCGAAAGGCCATCACCCTGCTTGTCCGTCAGGCAGGCACCCACAAGACGGCCGGGCGACCCATCCACCGATGGCTCACGATATTCGATAATATAGCTGTCTACAGGCGAGTGCTCGACCATGTCGGCATAGTCCAGCTCGTCCATCTCGGTCATGCCGCCACCAGGGTGACGCGCCATGAGATAGCGCTGAAGTAAGGCATATTGTTCATCGGTAGACCATGGCTTGCAGACGCTCACTACCAGATCATTATTGCGCTTCAGCAGCTTGCGCTGGGTCGCATTGGGCTTGAACTCATCCACAACCACACGCACCGAAACACAGGCCGTGCAATCCGCACAGCTCGGGCGATAGGCAACATTCTGACTGCGCCGAAAACCGATTCGGCCAAGTGCATCATTGAGTTCACCTGCATTCGCGCCCGATAATTCGGTGAACACCTTGCGCTCCTGCTTGCCCGGCAAATAGGGGCAAGGGCTTGGGCTGGTCACAAAAAACCGGGGAAAACGAAACGGCGCGGTCAACTCTGACACCCTCTTTTGCTTGCTGAGACTCTGGACGAACCCTCAAATGGTCTGACTAATATGCCGAGCATCTCCCGCCATTAAAAGGGGATTTACCACAAAAAGATTTACGCTCCGTTTTCAAATGCTTCGGGCATTATTCCAGTTCAATTTGCGTGACCGGATAGCCTGCATCGCGCAATGCCACGATCAACCTGTCAAGGTGCGCTGCATCGCGCGTCTCACACTCGACATCAAGCGACAATCCCTTGGCCGGCAAGTTTGTGAAAATTCGCTGATGCGCCAGCTCCAATATATTGGCCGCCTGCTCATCAAAGATGCGCGATACCTGATAGAGCATACCCGGACGGTCCTGTAGCTGGATACGCAAACGCGCCAGCCTGCCAGAACGCGCCAGATCCCGCAGCAGCACATTGGCCAGCAGGCGCGTGTCCATATTGCCGCCGGTCAGCACCAGCCCGACCTTGCGCCCGGCGAAGCGTTCCTTATGCGCCAGTAATGCCGCTAATCCAGCAGCGCCCGCACCTTCAACGACTGTCTTCTCGATTTGCACAAGCAGGCTGACCGCCTTTTCGAGATGACGCTCAGCCACCAGCAGAACATCGTCTACCAGCGCCTCAACAATCTGGCGGGTCACCTGCCCCGGCTCTTTAACGGCGATGCCTTCTGCCAGCGTATCGCCATCGCACTGGACATTCTTGCCCTTCACAAAGCCATACATGGAAGGGTAAAGCTCAGCCTCCACGCCGACAAGCTCTATGTCCGGCTTGATCGCGCGCGCGGCAATACCCATGCCGGAAAAAAGGCCACCGCCGCCGATAGGAATAACCAGCGTATCAATCTCTGGCACATCCTCAAGCATTTCGAGACCAACAGTTCCTTGCCCGGCAATGATAGCGGGTTCATCGAACGGATGCACAAAGGTCAACCCTTGCTGCGCTTCCAGCTCGCGCGCATATTTATAAGCTTCCTCGAACTTCTCGCCATGCAGCACCACAGTCGCGCCATGGCCTTCGGTCTGCGTCACCTTCACGGTCGGGGTAGGCTTGGGCATCACAATTGTGACCGGCACACCAAGGCGCGCGCCATGATAGGCCAAGCCCTGCGCATGATTGCCCGCCGATGCAGCGATCACACCACGCGCTCTTGCTTCATCGCTTAGTGAAAGCAGTCGGTTGAGCGCACCGCGCTCCTTATACGCCGCTGTGAACTGCAAATTCTCGAACTTCAGATAAACATCTGCGCCAACCAGCTCGGAGAGCGTACGGCTATGCAACGTGGGCGTCCGCACTATTGCACCGCTAATTCGGTCATGGGCCGCGCGCACATCAGCAATCGACACCGGCATCGCTGCCGCTGTGTCCGTTTTGCGAAGGCTGGTTCCATGGTCCATTGGTGCAATCGTCCTTTCTTCTGTTCCCAAAAATATAAATATGATGAAAACACGCCCTATGCGTGCGGGAGAAGAATGTCTATGGACGAGATATGGCAAAGATAGCGTTTATAGGCTTGGGGGTAATGGGTGGACCGATGGCGGGTCACCTCGCCAAGGCAGGCCATGATCTCACAATATTCAATCGTACCATGTCCAGGGCGAACGCCTGGGCAGAGAAACATGGCGGCGCAGTGGCGGTCACACCGGCGCAAGCGGCAATGGACGCAGAAATCATCATCACCTGCGTAGGCAATGATGATGATCTTGCCGCCGTCACACTGGGCCGCGATGGCGCATTCCGCACTATGGAGAAGGGCGCCCTCTTCATCGATCATACCACCGTTTCAGCGCGCATCGCCCGGCAATTGTCCGTCGAAGGCGAAAGCAAGGGCATTCATTGCGTGGATGCCCCTGTGTCCGGCGGGCAATCGGGGGCAGAAAACGGTACATTATCCGTCATGTGCGGCGGTACGGAGGCGGCGGTAGACGCGGCACGCATGGCCATGAAAAGCTATGCCAAGCGCGTCGTCCATGTCGGCGGCGCTGGCGACGGGCAAACAACCAAAATGGTCAATCAGATATGTTTTGCCGGTGTCATGCAAGGACTCGCCGAGGGCATGCGCTTTGCGCAGGCCGCCGACCTTGACCTCGACAAGGTGTTCGAAGCCATATCGGGCGGTGCAGCCCAAAGCTGGCAGATGGACAACCGCTGGGCGACGATGGCGAAAGATGAATTCGACTTCGGTTTTGCGATAGACTGGATGCGCAAGGACATGGGTCTTGCGCTCGAAGAAGCGCGTGCCAATGGCGCGACCCTACCAGTCTCGGCCCTGATCGACCAATTTTATGCCGATGTGCAAGCCATGGGCGGCGGGCGGCAGGATACCAGCGCACTGGTGCGGAGGATCACCCGCAAGTGAGGCACCACGCCATGGGTCGGCGCAGCATGATGGCATTCGCCCTAACTATTGCGCTCGGCCTGTGCGCTACACCAGCCAGTGCGCGCAAGAAGCGCGAAGAATTGCCCCCACCAACAACAGGCCTGATCGACAATGTGAATGGGCTGGCGGTCGGTAAAGACGGGCAACTTACGCATTTCACCGGCTTGCTGATCGGACAGGATGGCCGGGTCGAACGCCGCCTGTCGCCTGACGAAAAACGCCCGGACCGCCTCATCTACCGCCATGACGCACAGGGCAAAACTCTCCTCCCTTCATTGGCAGATGGCCATAGCCGCGTAATCGAAACCGGCCTCCGGCTGATGACGCTGGATCTGTCCAAAACCCGCTCAATCGGCGAAGCACAGGCAAAAATTACAGCCTATGCACAGGCTCACCCCGGCAACAAATGGATATTGGGCGGTGGTTGGGATGCTGCGCACTGGGGCATGGCAGAACAGCCCGCGACCGCACAACTTGACGCGGCTGTTTCAGACACTCCCGCATGGCTGACAAGTTCAGATGGCCGGCACGGCTGGGCCAATAGTGCAGCATTGCGCCTTGCGAAATTGAAAGCTCCCGGCACGCTATCCGGCGCAGCGAAACAGCAGATGGAGCGCATCATCCCGCGCCCCTCGCCCAAGGACCGGGACATCGCACTCGATAAAGCGCAGCGCTACTATATTGCGCGCGGCATATCGATGGTCGCCGATATGGGCACCAGCATCGACGACTGGCAGGCCTATCGGCGCGCGGGCGACCGTGGGGCGCTACGGATACGCATTATCGGCTATGCGGACGGGATTGATGATATGGTCACCATTGCCGGCCCAGGCCCCTCCCCCTGGCTTTATGAAGACAGGCTGCGGCTGGTCGGCGTCCATCTGCCGGTCAATAGCCAAGCCGACACAACCCGCCTGCGCAATCAGGTCAGTCGTGCGGCGATGGACGGGTTTCAGATTGCCTTGTCTCCCGATAGCCCCGCCAACGAGCAAGAGGCTCACGATACGATAGCGGAGGTCGCCGACAGCTATACGGGCGACCGGCGCTGGCGCGTGGAGAGCGTACAACAGGCCACGCCCCTGTCAGCCACGAGCAGAGCGGCTTACAACGCCTTTGCTGAAACACGAATTGGCGCGCTGGAGCCGGGGCAATGGGCCGATTTCCTGATCCTCGACGGCGACATACACGATGCAACAGCGCAACAAGCGGGCGATGCACAAATATTGGAGCATTGGATTGCCGGGAGGCGCGCCTGGGTGAAGGGCGAGGCTAAAACGGTGCGATAAGCCGACCGCAGCCACGCGCCGCCATATGTGCGCGTTTTGCCTCTGTGCTGGCACGCCCGGTTCTTACCGCACCAACACCGAGCGGCAAAAACACACTTTTGTCAAAAATCGCCACATCATAACGGTCACACAGGCGGCCAATCCGCGCAATGTCCAGCATGGCAATATTCATCACCACCGGGCGCCCCAAAGGCTCGCCATATGCCCCACGCACGACATCAGTGACATAGCGCCCACCGCGCGTATCAACGAGCACGACATCCGCGCCGCTCGCCATAATGCGTTGGTGACTCTGCGCATAAGGCGCAACATAATCATGCGCGCGCATCATCAGGAAACCACTGGTCAAAACCGCTGCCAATAGCGACACCCATATCGGGCGCATCATGGCGACAGGCCTCATGCTCGCCCAGCCATAGCCTGCCAGCAGAGCAAAGCTGCCGATAAACCCGTGCAGATAGCGATATCCCCAGCCATAGCCCTGATCAATCGCCAGCGCAGCCATCCCCAGCGCGCCAAGACCAAGCGGGAGCGCAACCGCCTCACCGCGCAGGGCCTTGCGCCAATCCATGCGCCACAAGCCGACAATCGCAAGCGGTATCAACAACAGATTATTCCACGCCATAAAGCGCGACAGATGGAGCAAAGGGTGCCATTTATCGAGCCGGTCAAGCAGGCTGCCCATTTTGTCCGCAACGCCCGCAGACGCGGGAACATCCGCCGCAGGACCATATAGGTCGAGCAGCATGGACGGCCACAGTTTCGCCCAGAGCAAGAGGGTCAGGCAGAGCACCATGCCATGAAAAGCCAGCACGCCCCAGCGCCTGCCCAGCGCAAACCAGAGCAGAAAGGGTGCAAGAAGCGGTAATGGGTAATGATATTGATGCAGCCCGGCGATCAATATCATGGTCACGCCAGCCAGCAAATGCCCGACGCGATCATCCCGCAGCACCAGCGCCAGCCAGACCATATTGAGCGCGAAATGGCCTGTCATTGCATATGGCGTCATCGCTGTGACCAGAAGCTGGCTCGATGTCAGCGCCATCAGCATGACCACCACCACAACGTCCTGACGATCCGGAAACAGGCGCAGCGCAATTCGCCACAATGCAGTCATACCGACAAGCAGGAATATCGGCCCGGCAAGATTGGCATCCCCGATCCATTCACACAGTGCACGAAATGCGGCGTTGAGAGGCAAATAAGCCGCCGTCCAGAAACTGTCCGCACCATAAGGCGAGAAGAACTCAGGCATGATCGCCCGGCGATATGCAATCCACTCTGGCGGTATGGGTCTGCCCAGCCACCCCAAAGAGAAAGACCGTGCAGCAAATTCCGCGACCTCTTCGTCCCGTGAGAGCGCGTAATCATTGAAAAGATAATAGCGGCCCAGCCATGCGAGCAACGAAAACGCGACCAATATAGCGATCATGAATCGTGTGTCGCAAAACAGCCTCCTGCTCCCGGCAAGGCGGGCAGGCACCAATGTCACGCACAGGAGCAGCGCACCACAGCCCAAGAGCAGCGCAATCATATCCTGAGAAAGAAAGAGAAATCCTGCCAGAACAAGCTTGTTCGGCAACAATATTTCGACAAACCATGTCGCTAAGACCCACAGGGCAATAAACAGTGCAGTATAACCCGGCAGCATTTTTTGTGTCACGCGCTCATGCCTCCATTCGACACAGGCAGTCATCAGCAGGCGCGATATAAGCGCTGCGTCTGTCACCATCTGCCAATGCCATATATCCACCATATAATGATGGACTGCCGGCCAGGGTTTTCAGCGGCATGATTGTCATGGAATGCGCCTCAACCGGAACAACGAACGCATATGCAATGTCGCAGCGCCAATGAAAAGCAGCGTATAGAGCAGCATGAATATCAAGGCATCACCTTCCCCCGGCACAGCCAGCCAGTGGGTCGTCAACGGCGTGACCAAAAGCGCACCGCTCATGAAAGGCAAGGAACAGCGCAATAGCGCACCAAAACGCCCCAACGCCATTTGCACATAGCCAGAGACACTCATCACCGCCAGGGCAAAGAGCAATGTGCACAAAAGCAGCATCTCGTTCATACGCAGCATCACAGCGCCGTTATAAAGAAAGGCAAATATTTTTTGTCCGATAGCGATCAGCAGCAAATTGGCACATAGGGCAATAGCCAGCGCTACGCCGCCCGCCAGTAATAAGGCGCGCCCGAAGCTATCACCGTCACGCGAAAACCAGTGCCGGGTCAGCACCGGAAGCGCTGCCTCTATTGTCGCACGGATCGCCATGGCAACCGCACGGACAATCTTGAAAACGAAATCGAAAATGAGCAGCAGCCGTGGATCATGGCTCCATGCGGCAATCAGGAAATAGGGGGCATTATAGGCAATGATCTCGCTGGCTGTCAGTGCCGCAGACCTTCCAATATCCGCGAGATAATTACGATGAATATGCTTGCCGCCAACCTGCCAGGCAAACCATTGGCGCAGGCGCATACCAGACAGACGGTGAATGACTATCATACCGATAAGCCCGCCGCTCGCATTGAGCAGCAATTGCACTGCCACAGAATGCAGCAGGCTGAACCCGCCGAGCACCGCAAACAGCGCCACAAGCCCCAGCACACGCCGGCTGATGTCCACCATCTCCCACGCCAGATTGCAATCCATCGCCGCCAGGGTTTTTTTGGCTAGCAATAACAATACATTGAGCGCTGCAGCGAGAAAGAATATGAGGAAGATTGCAGGCAGTTGGGTGTTGATCCAGCCCAGTGCAATCATTGTCGCAACCAACAGGCTGGCAACAATAATCAGGGCGCCCAGAAACAGGATCAGCACGCCAATTTCTTCATGACGAAACCGCTGCTCGCCCTCTGTTTCATCGCCCAACCAGAAACGGCGCAGGCGCGAATAGATGATATTGGTCAGCCCGAATTCGGCAGATATGGTAAAATTATTAAACGCCACC